>OHST01000932.1_pt1 | contig 13619 bp, 10 predicted proteins | sample 1578841 | NCBI WGS metagenome assembly OHST01 (sample SAMEA3879593, study PRJEB24766) | human gut metagenome | biome: human-associated habitat; feature: feces | place: USA | collected 1985/1987 | reverse complement strand
CGTATATATATGGCATCACCAACGATGCATGGGGAAGAACAGAAGTTTGTGCAGGAAGCATTTGACACCAACTGGATCGCACCACTTGGGCCAAATGTCAATGGCTTTGAACGTGAGATGGAAGCGTATACAGGAATCGCACACTGCAGTGCACTAAGCGCAGGAACCGCAGCACTGCATCTGGCGGTGAAATTATTAGAAGTCGGGGAAGGAGATACCGTGATATGTCCTTCGCTGACTTTTGCTGCAACAGTGAATCCAGTCGCCTACGAAAAAGGCAAGATCGTATTCGTGGATTCTGAACCAGAGACATGGAATATGTCGCCACAGGCATTAAGAAGAGCTTTAGAAGAACATAAAGAGGCAAAAGCAGTGATTGTTGCACACCTTTATGGAACACCAGCCAAGGTAGATGAGATCAAAGCGATCTGTGAAGAATATAAAGTTCCACTGATCGAAGATGCTGCAGAAAGTCTGGGAGCAACATATAAAGGAGTCCAGACAGGAAGATTCGGAGTCATGGCAGGATTTTCATTCAATGGAAATAAGATCATCACGACATCAGGCGGTGGAATGATCGCATCAGAGAATGAAGAATACATCAAGCATGCAACATTTCTGGCAACACAGGCAAAAGAACCGGTCCGACATTATGAACACAAGGAGATCGGATATAACTACCGAATGTCTAATATCACAGCGGGAGTTGGAAGAGGTCAGCTTCTGCATCTGGATGAACACATTGCGAAGAAAAAAGCAATCTATGAGACATACAAAGATGCTTTCAAGGATTATAAACAAGTGCATATGAATCCATATGAAACATGCAGTGAACCAAACTTCTGGTTATCATGCATGACGATCGATGAAGAGAGTAAGACAAAACCATTAGATATCATAGAAGCTTTGGAAAGAGAGAATATCGAAAGCCGTCCGATCTGGAAACCATTACATCAACAACCAGTATTTAAAGGGTGCGAATTCTATTCTCATTACGAAGATGATAAGAAGCCAGTATCAGAAGATATCTTTGACCGCGGATTATGTCTTCCAAGTGATATTAAGAATACAAAAGAAGATATGGATCGGATCATAGGGATCATAAGATCCGTACTGGACTGATAAGAACAAAATGTAAACGGAGTATATATAAAGATGTATCACAAATATATCAAACGATTTTTTGACATCATATTGTCACTGTGCTGTATCATTGTATCAAGCCCGATCCTGCTTGTCACAGCACTGTTAGTAAGAATTAAATTAGGGAGCCCCGTGATCTTCAAACAAGAAAGGCCGGGATATCATAACGAAATATTTACACTCTACAAGTTCAGAAGTATGACAGACGCCGTCGATGAGAATGGTGATCTGCTGCCAGACAAAGAACGTCTTCCAAGATTTGGACAGATGTTAAGATCCACAAGCCTTGATGAATTACCTGAATTCTTCAACATCTTATTTGGACATATGAGTTTTGTCGGGCCAAGACCATTATTGAAACAATACATAGATTTCTACAGTGCAAGACAGAAACGACGTGCAGATGTAAGACCAGGACTGACAGGACTTGCACAGGTGAATGGAAGAAATGCCATCAGTTGGGAAGAAAAGTTTGAATTTGACCTTGAATATGTGGATAACATTTCATTTCTTACCGACATCAAGATCATATTAAAGACTGTGACCAAAGTCTTAAAAAGAGCAGGGATCAGTGCACAGGAATCTGTGACAATGTATGCCTTTCAGGGAACAAAGAAAGACCAGTTTTCCAAATACAAGAAAGCAGGACACTTAAAGATTTTATTTTCAAGCGTGGCAGATCAGGTCGAATTTATCGATACCTTCCGCTATGCTGCCGGCAGATTAGGGGTGAAAGTAACATTTGTCGGCTGCGATCATTCACTGGAAGCGCCAGCATTATATCGCTGCCATAAGCACTATCAGGTTCCACAGCCAGGGGAAGAAGGTTATGTCACAGAACTCTTACATATCTGTAAACAGGAGAAGATCGCTCTGCTCATTCCAAGAACAGAAGAAGACGTTTTTATCCTGTCACAAAGAGCCAGCGAATTTGAAGCTGTTGGAACAGAAGTTCTCATTGCAAATGAAGAATTAGCTCTGCTGTGCAGCAACAAACGCTGGACAGCTCGTTTCTTTGAAGAATGTGGTCTTAACGCACCACAGGTCGTAAGCAGTGCCAATGACTATACACAAGGATTCCCAGCAATGTTTGCAGTATTGGATGAAATGGATAATCTGGAGAAAAGCATCATGATCCATGATGAACAAGAATTAAGTTTTCATGCATCAAAATACGCGAATTACACGATACGTCCATTTTTAAATGGGAAGATGTATGAGATCGACGTATTCTGCAATCTAGACGGAAGCCCGGTTTACATCACACCAAGGGCAAAGGAAGAAGTCGAGGGAAAAGAAAGTGCAAGATATAGAGTTGTAAGAGATCACAAGATCGTAGAAGAAGCAAAGAAAGTGATAAAGAAATTAAGGCCATTCGGATGGATGACGATCTTTATGCTTCGTGAAGAAGATACAGACAAAGATTATTTTATCCGAATGGAACCATGGTATCATCAGGCAAACACCGTATCAATCAAGGCAGGAGCCGACGCACCATATGCAGCACTCTCCATGATGTTAGGTGAACCAATGGAATACAAAGAGGATGCAGCCGATGACAATGTTATTTTCACAAGATTTGAAAAAAGTGTATGTTTAAATACAAGAGAAGAACCGATTGTAGAGATTCATGATTTTAAAGATCTGTATCATTTAGACGAGGAAATTGGTTCAGTGATCTTTGATCTGGATGACACATTATACTCAGAGAAAGATTATGTACGAAGCAGTTTCCGAGTGGTAGAACGAATGCTTCCAGAAGTGAACAATATCTTTAATAAGTTATGCGCAGCACTGGAAAAAGGGCAGCCGCCACTGGAAACGGTATTAAAAGATGCAGGAATGTATTCGGATGAATTATTATTAAAATGCAGAGAAGCCATCAGGGACCATAAACCAGAGATTTCATTGTATGAAGGAGTCAAAGAATTATTCTTTGAACTACACACGCAAAAGCGAGGTATTGGGATCTTGATCGATGGAACACCAAAAGTACAGCGAGCCAAGATAGAAGCTCTGGGGTTAGATAAAATGGCAGACGAGATACTGATCACAGACGAACTTGCAGGACATGGAAATGTCATGGAATTCAGGAAACCAAATGATCTTCCATTTCTGATCATGAGAAAACGATTAGAAATACCATGCAGGAACATGGCATTTGTCGGAGATGATATCGAGAAAGATTTTATTGCACCGAAAGCATTAGGAATGGAATGCTATTGGAAGAAGAATGAGGATGGGTTATATGAGTAAAGAACCAAAGATAAAACCAATCGTGATCGTTGGAGCCGGTGGTATGGGAAGAGATACTCAGTGGCTGATCGAACGGATCAACGAAGAAGAACCAACATATGAGATTCTTGGATACATAGACGATGGAATCCAGCAAGGCAGCATCATAGATGGTTATCCGATTCTTGGAGGAATGAAATACCTCGAAGAATACGACAAAGAACAAAAACTTGCCGTCGCCTTCGCTATAGGCAATGCAAAAGTCCGTGAAAAACTAGTTTTAAAATGTCTGCCAAATCCAAACTTATGGTATCCTAATCTGATCGATCCATCCGTGATCACATCACAAAGAGTGCATCTAGGACAAGGAAATATCATTTGTACATCCGTTATTATGACAACGAATATAGAGATTGGTAATTTTAACCTAATCTGCAACCGAAGTATTGTCGGACATGATGATGAGATCGGAGATTATAATACCCTGTATCCGGGAGTTTTACTGTCAGGAGATGTCCATTTAAAGACTGAGACAGAGATCGGCACAGGAAGCCAGATCATACAAGGACTGCATATCACAGACGAAGTGATCCTGGGAGCAGGAAGTACAGTGATCGAAGATATCAACGAAGCAGGAACTTATGTTGGAGTACCAGTGAGAAGAGTAAACGATGAAGAATAAGAAGATATTAATTTTAGCAAACCTAGACGTAGGATTATACAAATTCAGAAAAGCCCTGATCAAAAAGCTTATAGATCAAGGAAATGAAGTCTATATATCCCTGCCAAAAGGAATGTTAGTACAGAATTTAAAAGAAATGGGATGTCATTTTATCGAAACACCGGTAGATCGAAGAGGGATCAATCCAGCAACAGATTTTAAACTGATGATGAGATACTTTAACATCTTAGGCAAGATAAAGCCAGACCTTGTGATCACCTACACGATCAAACCAAACATCTACGGAGGGATCGCAGCAAGATTCAAAAGAATTCCATATGCAGTCAATATCACAGGATTAGGAACTGCATTTCAGAATGAAAATATGATCAAGAAACTCGTCGTATTTTTATATAAACTATCCTGCAAAAAGGCAAAAACGATCTTCTTTGAAAATGAAGGAAATAAGCAGGTGTTTATAGAAAATAATATTATCAAAGAATCCAGATCATGCACCCTTCCAGGAGCAGGGATCGACCTTGATGAATACAAGATGACACCATACCCAGAAGAATCAAGAAACATCCGATTCTTGTTTATCGGACGTGTGATGAAAGAAAAAGGAGTCGAAGAACTGTTCAAAGCAGCAAAGAACATTAAGAAGATCTACCCAGAAGTATCGTTTGATATCGTAGGACCAATGGAAGATGATTATAAGGAACGAATCCAGTCATTGGTCAGAAATGGGATCATTTATTATTATGGCTATCAGGAAGATGTCAAACCATTCATTAAGAAATGCGATTGCTTTGTATTACCATCGTATCATGAAGGCATGGCAAATACACTGCTAGAATGTGGAGCCATGGGAAGACCATTGATAACCAGCAGGATTCATGGGTGTATGGAAGCTGTAAGAGATGGCGAGAATGGGTATCTGGTGGATGTGAAGGATGTTAAGGGATTGGAAGAGAAGATGATGGAATTTATTGAACTTTCCTATGAAGAGAAGAAACAGATGGGAGAGAAGTCTCGAGAAGTGATAGAGGAGAGGTTTGATAAGGAGAAGGTTGTTGAGATGACTTTGGAAGGACTTGGAAGATAGGTAAAGGAAGGAAGAACATTGAAGATTTATTGGCTGTTTTTATTATTAGCGACAATTATATGTTTTTGGAATGAATCTAGTGCAAGGATTACATGGAATGGGACAAGATATCAGAGAAAGGCTTACTGGAGTCAGGCAATCATCTTTTTTGCAGTTGTGATATTTTTCTGTGGATTGAGAAGTGGAATTGCGGATACAGGGACATATATACAAATGTTTAAAGGTTATCCATCAAGTATTAGTGGAATGGATTTGAAATCTGTGAATAAAGATAAAGGTTTTTTTGTAATATCGGTTTTATTTAAACAATTTATTTCAAATGATTTTCATGGATGGCTGTTTCTGATCACACTTATATCCGGAGTCGCATTGATGATTGGCTTAATGCGTTATTCGGAATACTTTGGATTAAGCTGTTATTTATTGATCGCAAGTACTATGTTTGCCTATTTTGTTAATGGGATGAGACAGTTTATTGTTGTTACGATATTCTTTTGTGCAACATATATGATATTAGAAGGAAAATGGACTCAATATGTGATTTTGATTTTATTGCTTTCGACAATCCATGGATCTGCATTGATTTTATTGTTAGTATATTTTCTAAGAAATGTAAAGCCATGGGGTGCCAAAATGAGGACAGTCATATTTCTTTCGTTGATTGCAGGAGTCTGCTTTGACAAGTTATTTCCGTTGTTTGGAAATCTTTTAGCAGAAACACAGTATAAGGGATATGTTGATTATATTTCATCACAAGGAAAAGGAAGTAGTATTATTCGACTGGCAATAGCAATGATTCCTTGTGTGATCGCTTATATGGCAAGATATGCGATTGAAGATGAGAATAATAAACTCATTAATTTTAGTATTAATATGTCTGTAATAAATTTTTGCTTATATATTATTGCAACATTTTCAAGTGGAATGGTAGTTGGACGATTAACAACATATTTTGATATTTATAATCTGATATTATTACCATGGCTGATGCATCATGCGTTTACGGAGAGGAGCAGGAAGATGGTAATTTTATTGTGTATGGCATTTTATTTGGTGTTTTTCTATTTCCAAATGGTACTAACATGGGGATTAGTTTACGAGAGTGATATTTTACATTTGTATCTATAATTTGACAAATAAGGGGAAACAAGAATGAAGATAAGCGTGATCATACCTGTATATAATACAGAAAAGTATTTAAAAGAATGTGTAGAAAGTGTGCTTGCTCAAACTTATCACAATTTGGAAATTTTATTAATTAACGACGGAGCAACAGATTCAAGTCCACAGATTTGTGAATCGTATGCCAAGCAAGATGTAAGAATTAAATTGATTCATAAAGAAAATGGTGGCTTATCAGATACAAGAAATACGGGCATTAAACAGTGTAGTGGGGATTATGTTTTATTTCTTGACAGTGATGATTATTGGGATGATCCCAAGATGGTTGAAAAGCTTGCAAATCAAATGCAGCAGTATCCAGTAGACATCTTGAATTTTCGTTACAAAAAATATATGGAAGATACCAAACAATTTATATCATGCTTAAAATCCGTAGAAGACATCAAACAGCAGGAAAAAGATCAGATATTAGAACGTCTGATCAATGAGGGATTATATATTTCATCGGCATGCAATAAACTGATATCTGCATCATTTCTAAAGACAAATGAATTGTATTTTGAAAAAGGAATTACTTCTGAAGATATCGATTGGTGTGCAAGGATGCTGATCGAATGTGGCAGTATCGGATATAACAATACAGAAGCCTATGTATATCGTCAGAGAAGTGAATCCATTACACATACAATTTCTTATAAAAATATTTATGATCTTAGTAATAATGTAAAAAAATGTGTAAGATTTGGGCAGGAAATTCCAAAAGGAACAAAGTTCTATGAATTATATCATGATTTTGCGGCATATCAGTATGGAACATTATTATTAAGTAATACATTAGTAGATGGTGACAAGGACAGGATCAAAGTAGTCATGAAAGAAATGAAAGATTACAGCTGGCTGCTTACTTATCACGTGAATCCAAAGATCAAACTGCAATATTATGTAAAGAAAATTGTTGGATATAATAATCTGATTCGATTTCTAAAGCTATATACAAAGATAAAGAGATACTAGATACAAGGGGAAGTATATATGGAAACATTGACAATATTTACACCAACTTATAATCGTGCGAAATTCTTGCCGAGAGCATTTGAAGCTTTAAAACGGCAGACATTAAAAGACTTTCTCTGGATGATCATTGATGATGGTTCAACAGATATGAGTGGAAAAAAAGAAAATGGCGGATTACACACAGGTTACAACAAAGCAATTGAATTAGCTCAAACAGAGTTAATGGTATGTGTTGATTCCGATGATTATATGCCAGATCAAGCAGTAGAAAAGATCCTTAATTTCTGGAAAGAAAATGGATCAGATCAATATGCAGGAATTATTGGGTTAGACTCTGACCTGAATGATCATCTAATTGGTGATCCACTGCCAGATCAGAAAACTATTAATTTGATTGATCTGCTGGTAGGAAAATATCCGATTGTCAATGGAGATCGAACCAATGTTATAAGGACAGAATTATACAAAGCAGTAGCACCAATGAAATCCTTTGAAGGAGAGAAGAATTTCAATCCGCATTATATGCATTTAGAAATCAGTAAAAAATATGATTTTCTTGTGCTGAATGAAAATCTGAAATATGTAGATTATCAGCCAGGTGGGATGTCTAATTCCATGTTAAAACAATATTATAACAGCCCCAACAGTTTTGCAGAGACAAGAAAATTATATCTTTCATTTGATAATACGTCATTTAAATTTAAACTAAAACATTCCATTCATTATGTTTCAAGCTGCATTTTGGCAGGTAGATGGATGGATGCAATAAAAGAAGCACCTAGAAAAGGATATGTTGTGTTGGCATTTCCATTTGGGATTATCTTAAGTTTAATCATAAGGGGGAAGAACTAGAATATGGGAAAAATAAAAATACTATTTCTAATTCATGATCTAATGCATGGTGGTGCAGAGAAAGTTTTATTAAATCTTGTAAACAACATGGATCATGAAAAATTTGATATTACGGTTCAGACACTATTTGATGTAGGTGTAAACAAACAGTTTTTATCAGACAAAGTACATTACATAACATGCTATAAGAAGATGTTTCGTGGAAATACAAAATATTTTAAACTGTTTTCACCAGAAAAGTTATATCGAAAATACATCAAAGACGATTATGATATTTTGGTAGCATATTTAGAGGGAAGCTGTACAAGAATCATTAGCGGCTGTTCAGACAAGAATAAAGTAAAAATTACATGGCGCCATTTTGCAGAGAATGAAAAAGAATTTTTACAAGCATATCGTTCTATGGATGAAGCAAAAAAAATCTATCAGAGATTTGATAAAGTAGTAGGTGTTTCCCAGACAGTGATTGATGCATTTGAAGAACTGACAGGATTAAAAGGAATTTCAACTGTAAAATATAACACCAATGAAACAGATAAAATCCTAAAATTGTGCAAAGATTCAGTTGAAAATCCAAAATTTGTGGAAAAAGAAGATGTTCTTAAAATCTGTGGAGTTGCCAAAGTAAGACCAAGAAAAGGATTTATGCGTTTAGCAGAAGCACATAAACGATTACAGGATGAAGGATATAAATATCACATCTATATCTTAGGAGAAGGAGAAGAACAGGAAAAGATCCAAAGTTATCTGGATAAAAATCAGATTGCAGATTCTTTTACATTCCTTGGATATGATACGAATCCATATAAATATGTTGCAAGATGTGATTGGTTTATCTGTCCATCTTTTGAAGAAGGATTTAGTACGGCAGCGACAGAAGCTTTAGTTGTTGGGACACCGGTTGTAACAACATTATGTTCTGGTATGAAAGAAATGTTAGGGGAAAACAATGAATACGGAATCATTGTGGAAAACAGCAGAGAAGGTGTCTATGAAGGATTAAAAGAAGTTGTATCAAAACCAGAACTGTTAGAATCATATACAAAACAGGCAGAAATCCGTGGTGAGAAATTCAGCATGCAGGATACAGTGGATGCAGTGGAAGATATGCTGTCAGAACTTTATACGACGAAACAGAACATGAACTAAATTTGGAGGCTTATTAATATGGGAGTATTAAAAGAAATCTTATATCGAATCCGTGGAGAATATACCACAGAAAAATTAATCTCTATGGGAATGAAAGTTGGAAAAAACTTCGGAAGATTACATGGAGTTATTTTAGATCCATCTCACTGCTGGCTGATTGAGATTGGAGACGATGTGACAATGGCACCAAGAGTTCATGTCCTATGCCATGATGCTAGTACAAAGGTACATCTAGGATATACAAAGATTGGAAAAGTAAAGATTGGAAACAACGTATTCGTCGGAGCAGAAAGTGTGATCATGCCAAATGTAACATTAGGGGATAACGTAATTGTCGGAGCAAACAGCACGGTAACAAAATCATTTCCAGATAATGTTGTGATTGCAGGAAGTCCGGCAAAGATTATTGCTAAAACAGACGAATACCTGAAGAAACAGAAAGAACAAATGGAAATTGCACCATGTTATGACGAAGATTTTACTTTGAGAGGCAAGCTCACAGAAGAAAAGAAACAGCAGATGCAGCAGGAATTGGAAGATAAGATAGGATACGTGGATTAGATATGGATGAGAAATTAGTAAGTGTGATCATACCAGCATATAACATTGAAGATTACATTGGACGATGCCTTGATTCTATAATTTCACAGACATACAAGAATCTGGAGATCATCGTGGTAGATGATGGATCAAGGGATTATACAGGAGAGATACTGGATAATTATGCAAAAAAAGATAGAAGAATCAAAGTAATTCATAAAGAAAATGGCGGCGTATCATCTGCAAGAAATAAAGGGATTGAAGCTGCAGAAGGGGATTATATAGGATTTATTGATGGAGATGATCTTATTGAGCCTGAGATGTATAAAACTTTGGTAGATCTTCTTGAAGAAGAAAATGCAGATATAGCACATTGTGGATATCAGATGGTATTTCCAGATAGAATAGATTATTATCATAATACAGGAAAAAAGAAGATACAGACAACGGAAGAAGGATTAAAAGATCTATTATCAGGAGAGATGATTGAACCAGGATTGGTAAATAAGCTTTATAAAAAGGAACTGATAAAAAACTGTAGATTAAATGAAACTGTAAAAATCAATGAGGATTTGTTAATGAATTATCAGTTATTCAAATTATCTCAAAAATCTGTTTATTATGATATCACACCATATTCGTATATGATCAGAAGTAGTTCAGCTACAGGAGCCAATTCTTTGATCACAAAAAGAGAAGATTCTCTTCGTGTTTTAAATCAGATAAAAGATGATTGTATAAATAATAATTTATTATCAATTATATATAAACGATATATATATTTATTAATGGCAATTTGTAGAGATGGCTTGAAAGATAAATCATATATGAAATATCAAAAAAAACAAAGAAAGCAATTAAAGAAAGAATTAAAAACAGATGTATTCAAATCATGTATTCCTAAAAAATTAAAATATATGAGTTTGTTTTCCTGTTATTTTCCTCATATCATGAAAATCATATATAAAATGTATGACTTGAAAACAGGAACATCAAAGAAATATCTGGTAAATGAGGAATAAGCTATGGAAGAATTAATCAGTGTAATAGTGCCAATATATAAAGTGCAAGACTATCTTGATCGGTGTATACAAAGTCTTGTGAATCAAACATATAAAAACCTGGAAATTATATTAGTTGATGATGGATCTCCTGATGACTGCCCAAGGATTTGTGATGAATGGGCAAAAAAGGATCAAAGAATCAAAGTGATACATAAAGAAAATGGTGGATTGTCTGATGCGAGGAATGCTGGAATGAAAGTTATGGCGGGTGCTTATGTATCGTATATAGACAGTGATGACTGGATCGCACAGGATATGTATCAGAAGATGATAAATGCTATAAAGAAAAATAATGCAGATATTTGTGAGTGTTCATTTGAGAAAACTTCAGGAATTGAAAAAAAAGAAGATAAAGAATGTGGTAATAAAGAATCAATTATGGATACGCAAAATGCTTTGATGGCAGTTGTAGAGGAAAAAATACAGCCGGTTGTATGGAATAAATTATATAAAAGGGAAGTGGTTGAGGATTTATGGTTTGAAGTTGGTAAGTATAATGAGGATGAATTTTTTACATACAAAGCAATTGAACGTGCGGATAAAATAATTCAGATATCAGATATCGGATATTATTATTTTTTTAGGGAAGATAGCATTATAAATGAAACATACACAATCAGAAGACTTGATGGTTTGGAAGCAAGATATGAAAGAATGAAATATCTGGGTAAGTATCCAGAAATATATAGAGTTGCAAAAAGACAGCTTATATTTATGTGTATGTATCACTATCAGAAAGGAATGCGTTATCTGTCAGGAAAAGAATTAGAAGATTTGAAGAAAAGAGTAAAAGAGATTTATCGTGATATTCCGATAGATAAGACAGATATTCGAAAATATAGTAGTAAAGAAAAGATATGGTATTATATCTCTAAAATATCATTAGAGTTTACTTGTAAATTAAGAAATCAATTCGGATATGGGGTTTAAAGTACGATGTTAAAAAAGATAAAATCAATAATTCCATTATGGTTAAAAGTAGCAGTTTTACATATTGTTAGTGATGTGAAAAATTATTCGTTTAGAGTAATGATAGCACATGTTTATTTTGATTATGTAACTTACAATAAAATAGAAGATAAATACGCAAAAGCGTATGAAATGAGACATAAAACGGTACTTGCATATTTAAGGAAAAAAGGAAATCATATTATAAATGAGTATAAAAATAGTGATTCAAAAGGCATAAAGGAAAAAATACCTAAAAAAGTATGGATGTTTTGGTGGGTTGGACAAGAAAATATGCCTGATATTGTAAAGTTGTGTGTGAAGCGTATACAATGTGAATTCAAAGAATTTGAAATTATTGTGCTAGATTCAAGTAATCTAAAGCAATATATTTCCATGCCAGAGTATGTTTTTGAAGCTGTAAAAGATAAAAGATTAACATTAACACATTTATCTGATATTACACGAATGTCTATTTTAGCTAAGTATGGTGGTATTTGGATGGATGCGACAATTTTTCCGTTACCAGGATTTGCACAGTGGTGTGAAAAACATTTAGAAAATAATATTATAACAGGAAAGAGAAAAAAAAGTAATAACATGTTTGTAAGCGATTATAAATGGACTACTTATTTTTGTGGTGGAAAAAAACAATATGTATTGTTTCCATTTGTTCGAGATATGTTATTAAAATGTGTAGAAGAAAAGCAACCATTTATTGATTATTATTATATGGATTATTCAATTGCATTAGCATATAGAGTATTTGATGAAGTTAAGAGAGATGTTGATTATATGGAATATAATAATCAAAATGCAGAGAAAATGTTACAGATTATAAATAAAAAATATGATAAAGAGATATTTAACAAGTTGTGTGAAAATACATATTTCTTCAAATTAAGTTGGAAGGGAGAATTAAAGGAATTCACAGAATTAGGTGATACGACAAATTATGAATATTTATTGAAGATGTAAAATTAATGGGAGAAATAAATGAAATTAGTAAGTGTAATTATACCAGTATACAATATAGAAAAATACATAGAAAAGTGTTTACTAAGTGTACAAAAACAAACATATAAAAATTTACAAATTATTATAGTGGATGATGGATCGTCAGACAAGAGTGGAAAAATATGTGATAAATTTGCTAAAGGGGATACAAGATTCGAGGTTATACATAAAAAAAATGAAGGAGCAGCATGTGCAAAAAATAATGCATTGGATAGGATAAAAGGGGAATATTTTATTTTTGTAGATGGAGATGATTACCTTGATGAGAGCATGATAGAATATATGCTTTGTATTTTGCAGAAGGAAGATGCTGATATAGTAGAAGCTGGATTTTACGAAGAATATACAACAAGATCAAAACAATATAGAATAACAGAGTATAAAACGGAAATCTGCTCTATAGATTATACAAAAAATTACATAAATACATGGACTAATAGTTTATTATGGAACAAATTATATAAAACTAGTTTGACGAAAAATGTTAGATTCCATAGAGAAAAAAGATGTATAGATGATGAATTTTATACATATAAAATTATTTTAAATGCAAATAAAATCATTCAGATTCCAGAAAGTTTTTATCATTATAGAAAACGTAAGGGTAGTGCTATGAATGATGTGAATCATGAAAGGCAGAAAACTAATGATTTTATAACATTATTGCCAGAAAGATATGAAAATGTAATAAAAAAATATCCGGAGTTAGATTTGTGTTTTTTAACACATATGGCGGATTCATTTTTAGTTATTAGAAATGAATATTATT
>OHST01000918.1_pt1 | contig 13707 bp, 16 predicted proteins | sample 1578841 | NCBI WGS metagenome assembly OHST01 (sample SAMEA3879593, study PRJEB24766) | human gut metagenome | biome: human-associated habitat; feature: feces | place: USA | collected 1985/1987 | reverse complement strand
AAGAGGGGCTCCTTATGGCAGAAAAAAGAGGAACCCTGGCAGTCCTTACGGGAGGCGGTGACTGCCCTGGCCTCAATGCCGTCATCCGTGCCGTCGTGAAGACGGCCGTGACCCATGGCTATGAGATCTATGGCATTCGCAACGGCTTCCATGGGCTTATCCAGGATGATATGAAAAAAATGTCCATGGCGGATGTATCGGGTATCCTGCCGCGCGGCGGGACGGTACTTGGTACAACAAACAGGGATAATCCCTTCCATTATGCGGCTGGTGAAGATGCAGCAGGCAATGTCATTTATGAGGATCGGCGCGATGATGTCGTAAGAAACCTTAACGCCCATGGCATCGAGTGCCTCATTGTCATTGGCGGCGATGGAAGCCTCAAGATTGGCTATGACCTGCACCGTTTCTGCGGGGTCAATGTCGTCGGCGTTCCCAAGACCATTGATAATGACCTGCCGGGGACGGAGCGAACCTTTGGTTTTGACACAGCGATGGCGATGGCTACAGAGGCATTGGACCGCCTTCATACCACGGCAGAATCCCATCACCGCGTCATGGTCCTTGAAGTCATGGGGCGCTATGCGGGGTGGATTGCCCTTCATTCCGGCCTTGCCGGCGGAGCGGATGTAATCTTGATCCCGGAAATCCCCTACCGGATCGAGTCTGTCATTGAGAAGGTCAAGGCCCGTCAGGCTCAAGGAAAGCAATTTAGTATCATTGTTGTTGCCGAAGGGTCCAAACCAGTGGGCGGTAAGATGACGGTCGCCCGTCTCGTGAAAAATAGCTTTGAACAGGTGCGCCTGGGCGGCGTGGGCAATAAACTTGCCGACGAAATCGAGGCGAAGACGGGTATCGAAGCTCGCTGTACAATCTTGGGCTATCTCCAGCGCGGCGGTTCGCCGACTGCCTTTGACCGTGTCCTGTCGACTCGTTATGGCTCGGCTGCCGTGGAAGCCTGCCTTGCCGGGGCCTATAATGTGATGGTTGCCCTGTCCAGTGGGGAGATTGTCCGCATCCCAATAGAAGAAGTAGCGGGAAAACCTCATCAGGTACCGCTTGATTCGGATCTTATCAGGGCAGGGAGGAACCTTGGGATTTCCTTTGGGGATTGACCTCAATGAAAAGAGCTGCAGTGCATGTTGGCAGCTCTTTTTTTCATGCTTGAAAGGGATGAAAAAAAGGCTGTGGAGGCCCTCATAATGTTTTGAGAAAGTTTAAAGTTTGGCTCTTTCTTTCACCGGGGGAAAGGGGTATAATGGCAACATTGCACGATAAGAATTAACTTTTTGGAGGAAAAATCATGAGCGATATGCTAAGTGCCCTGATTCTTGGGATTGTGGAAGGTCTTACGGAATTTCTCCCTGTTTCATCAACGGGGCATATGATCATTGTAGGACACATGATCGGTTTTGATGGCAATCTGGCCAAGATCTTTGATGTTGTCATCCAGTTAGGGGCCATCCTTTCTGTCCTCGTCCTTTATCGCGGACGTTTTGCCCGTTTCTTCACCAAAGAAGGTTGGCAGCTGGGAAAAGGGCTGAGTGCCTATCATGTTCTTGCAGGGTGCATCCCTACCATGGCGTTCGCTCTCCTCGTCCATTCCTTTATCAAAAAATATCTCTTTTCTCCCTTTACGGTTGCCATTGGCCTTGTTTTAGGGGCCCTCCTGATGATGGCTGCGGAGCGAAAGATCCGCGGTCATGAGGCCGAACTGGTCCAGGATGTGGACCATATTTCCTTGAAGCAGGCGCTTTATATTGGTTTCTATCAGTTCCTTTCCCTTTGGCCGGGCTTTTCGCGCAGCGGTTCTACTATTGGTGGGGCCTTGTTAGTAGGGGTCAGCCGCAAAGCCGGGGCGGATTTCACCTTTATCATGGCCCTTCCAATCATGGTGGCAGCCTGCCTCTATGAACTCCTGAAAAATCTTTCGGCCCTTTCCAGCGGCGATTTTGCCGTCCTTGGCCTGGGATTTGCCGTGGCTTTTGCAGTTGCCTATTTTTCCATCCTTTGGTTCATTGGGTTCCTGAACCGGTCGACACTTAAATCCTTTGCCGTCTACCGCATTTTGCTTGCCCTCTTTACCCTTTGGTATTTCTACTGCTGAGAAAAGGTATGGATCGATTGCCGTTAAAACCAGATGGGATGCCAGTTTTAAAAGGTTTGTAAAAAAAGAAACGAATTTTTTAAAAGCGGCTTGACATTTCCTTCTTCATCCGGTATAATTCTCTACGTTACGGATTCAGAGGCTGGCATAGCTCAATAGGTAGAGCAACTGACTTGTAATCAGTAGGTTGAGGGTTCAAGTCCTTTAGCCGGCACCATATTGATGGGGAGGTAGCGAAGTGGCTAAACGCGGCTGACTGTAACTCAGTTCCTTTCGGTTCGGTGGTTCGAATCCGCCCCTCCCCACCATTTCCAAGACCCGCTAGCTCAGTCGGTAGAGCATCTGACTTTTAATCAGAGGGTCAGGCGTTCGAGTCGCCTGCGGGTCACCATCTTAATATGCGGATGTGGTGAAACTGGCAGACACGCTAGACTTAGGATCTAGTGCTTCGGCGTGCAGGTTCAAGTCCTGTCATCCGCACCAGATAATGATAATCCGAACCCGGTTCCAATCGGGGACGGCTTCGGATTTTTAGTATATCTTGAGTGCTAAAGCAAAAGCAGCGGTATCGTGAGTGATACCGCCGCTTTTGTTATTCAAAAATAAGTGTGGATTTTTATGAGAGGTTCCGCTATAATACAAGATATAGGCAGGAGGTAATGTATGAGTACTATAATTGGTGAAGTATCAATACCTGCTGACGATCAAGGATTTGTTTTAATGCAATGTCCTCTATGCGGGGAATTTTTTAAAATAAAACCAGAGGATTATCATGCAGAAGATGTTATTGAAATATGGTGTCCAAGTTGTGGTTTAAAAGCGGAAAATTATTTTACTGATGACGTGATAGAGCTTGCTCTAAAAAAGACAAAGAATTACGCAAATGATTTAATATATAACGAGATGAAAAAGTGGGAGAAGAAATTCAAAGGTTCATTTATCTCGTTCAAGGCAGGTAAAAAGCCGCAGCATGAAGAAGAATATCCTATTAAGTATGGAATAGAAGCTTTAGAAGTTGAGGAATATTCTTGTTGCAAGCGGGAAGCAAAAATCAAACCAATATATAAAATGTGCGGGAGTTATTGCCCGTTTTGTGGGGTAAGGTATGAAGAACATTGATAAAAAACAATTGAAAATAATTTCCATGGAATTTAGAACAATTGCTAACCGTTTGATTACATGCAATCATCAGACGGGAATGGCTTTATTGAAAAAATTTATGGCTTATATTGACGAAAACGAAATTATATCAGAGTACATAAAGCAATATGTTAATCCAGACGATTTTGAGCCAGTTGAAAGAGGGACTTGCTTCTCCTCAATGGGCGATACAAAACAAGAGGAAATCTCTTATACATATCAGTATTTGAAATATGCTGTAGAGAATTATCACAACTTTTACCATGATATGGCTTTTCGTTATGCAAGGGAAGCGAATGATGCTGTAAAAGAATTTTGTAATCGAATAGTACTTCCTTTTGTCAACTATATTGAAGGGTATCTTACGGAAATAGGCATTCAGATGGGATATGATGAGGATAAAAAATTTATGATTAATGTAAATGGTGGCGTGGCACAGGTAAATGTAGCAAATGATAACGCAATAGTTCATGCAACTCAAAGCAATGGCATTGATGTTACTCAATTAGAAAACATTATCTCTGATATTATGAAACACATTCCTACTGATATTACACAAGAAGAACAGGAACAAATAAGTGACAGTGTTGAAGTAATCCGAGCTGAGGTACAAAGTGCAAGTCCTCGAAAGGGGTTCATTAAAACAGCGCTGAAAGGATTACAAGCTATCAATGGGACTGCACAATTCGGAGCAGCTATTGCTACATTAGTTCAATTTCTTGGAATAGTTTTATAATTGGGATTATCGTTAAAAGCGGCGGTATCGCGAGTGATACCGCCGCTTTTGTCATACGCTCTTTTTCTTTTCTGTTTCTTTTGCCCTCTGCGCTTTCCACTCCTCAAATTCTTTTTGTCCTTCCGGGCTTTCAAAGAATTTTTGGATTTCGGGAAGCAAGCACCGGGCAAGGGCTTCTATCTCATGCTGGGGGATATTTGTGTCCGGTTGCTTTTTTGCCATATATCGCCTTTCTCTGTATTCAGTTTTCAAGGTACACTGCCGCTGTGCGGCGTGAAATGTTTTCTGTCATCAATCACCGTTCCCTTGTGTGCCGCTGCTGCCGTTTCAGTTCCGCCAGTATATCCGGCGGGATACGGTCAACCAGCCGCTGTAAATTGTCCAGTTCGCTTTTCAGCTTTGCCCGTTCCATCGTATCTTTCATCTTTCCTTTTTCGCTGGCCTTTGCCCTTGCTTCCAACTTCTCATTCTCCGCCAGCAGGTCATTGATTGTGACCTTGTACTTTTTCAACTGCCCGGAGAAATTCTCCATCTGCGGGAACCACTTTTTCAGCATGGAGAGGGCTTCCTCTTTTTTCTTTCCGGCGTTCAGCGGGTTAATGCCGTCCAGTGTGGCTTCAATGGCTCTTGCCTGCCGGGAGAGGGAAACCGCCTGTTTGAAAAGCCGGGTGGGGATATGCTTCCGGCCTGTCCTGCTGGCGCTCTCCCCACGCTCCAAGTCAGGATATTTCTCCACCATATAGGCGTGAAAATCGTCCTGCCACTTCGTCAGGTTTGCCCGGTTGCCGATAATCTCCTTTGCACACAGGCGGTTGTCCTTTGTCAGCGGAACAAAGGTCAAATGCAGGTGGGGCGTTTTCTCGTCCATGTGTACCACCGCCGACACGATATTTTCCCGTCCTACCCGGCCAATGAGGAAGTCCGCCGCCCTCTGGAAAAACGCCTGTATCTCCTTTGGGGATTTCCCCTTGAAAAACTCCGGGCTGGCAGTTACCAGCGTATCGACAAACCGTGTGCTGTCCTTGCGGGTTCGGCACCCGGCCTGCTCAATCCGGCTCTGAATGAAGTGGTAATAGCGTCCCTCCGGCTTGACGATATGGAAGTTGTATTTGCTCCGGCTGGTGTCAATGTCGGGATTGCTGGCGTACTGTTCCTTTTGCCGTTCGTGATGGGCTTCCAGCGGCCTTGCCGGGTTGCCCTTGTGCTTCTCAAACCGCAAAATTGCGTGTTGTGCCATTCTGCTCCTTTCCCCATTCCTTTCCTATCCGGGGTTTTCCACAGGGAAAATCCCGCAGAAAATAGCTCGGATAGGATTGGAATGGATAGAATATAAATAAATCTTTTTAATCTTTGTATTTCTATATACCGTCCGGTTTTCGTACTTCCGGGGAGTGATTTCCTCACTTCATAAGTACGGTTTTCAGCCCTCCGGCGTACCAGAACCGGATTTCTTGAAGTCGGTGTTTGGAACCGCTTCATAGGATTTTGGGAAAATGCGGTTGGGTTTTCCACAGCCCTGCTTCTGGATCTCCACCAGTCCGGCGTATTGCAGTTCCCGCAGGGTATTCACCGCTTTCTGCCGCCCACAATGGAGCAGTGTGACCACTTCACAGATAGGGTAATACAGGAAAATCCGTCCGCAGTCATCCGCCCACCCATTCTTGCGGGATAACTCTGTCCGGCGCAGGATAAAGGCGTACAGAACCTTTGCCTCGTTGGACAGGGGCTTGAATGTGGGGGCTTCAAAGAGAAAATTCGGGAGCCGGGTGAAGCTGAACGCCTTTTCCGGCTGGTGGATATAGATGGTATTTGTCATAGTTCGTTTTGTGGACGGTTAGAAGCCCGTTTTCCGGGGCGGGCGATACTTTATACCACCTGCCCCGGTTTGGGGCTTGCAAAGCCTGATAAATCAAGGCTTTTTTCGCTCCTAACTGTCCACAGCAGACCTCCTTTTCCGTTCACTTTCTGTTTTCTGCCGCCTGTGAACTCTGGCGGCACAGCCGGGGCAGTATTTTGCCCGGTTGGATTTGGGGACGAACACACCGCCGCAGACCGCACAGCGTTTCAAGTCCTTATCCCGGAAAATCTCCGCTTCCAGCGTCCCGTCCAGCGGCAAGACCGCCCAGCGGAACCACTTACAGCAGACCGAGAAAGAAATCGTCTGCGGGCAGGTGCAGGTGTCCCCATCGTCAAGGACAATGCAGTTGCCGTCCTCACAGCAACAGCACTCCCGGCGTATCAGGCTGGCCGCCTGTTTTCTCTGCGCCGGGGTCATGCGGTAAAGGGAACCGTCCGGCCTGCGTTCCAGCGGCGGCAAGTCTTTATAGGGGTTATCTCTCATGCGTTCCCTCCATTTTGCTTTCCGTTGCCGTTCTCCCCGAAAAGGTTTCCTGCCCCATTCCTGCGGCGTGTTCCGGCGTTGGCACGCTCCTCGCAACTTCGGGACATTTTGTCCCGAAGTCCGACTCCTTGCGGTGCTTCCCCAGCCGGGGTATTCCTTTTCGGACGGTCATTCTGTTTTCAAGGTGCCGTCCATCGATGAACTACCCTAAGTCTACACGAAAAAAATGCAATTCCCGGAATATTGCGAGAATTGCATTTTGATGAAGTTTACACTTTGGAAATTGCATTTTTGCAATCATTCTGTATAATGGAAGTATGCGGAGGAGGTGCGTATCTATGGCTTTACCCGGAACACCCGGACAGCGGATTTCCGATTTATGCAACGGGAACCACATCACACAAAAGGAACTTGCGGAGAAGATAGGCGTTTCCGCTTCCCAGTTGAGCCGCATTGTCAGCGGCGAAACAAGAACGGTCAGCAGTGATATTCTCATAGGTGTGGCAAAGGAATTTAAGGTATCGACAGACTACATACTGGGCTTGTCTACCGTGAGCGTCCGTAAAAGTTACGATATTTCTGAATTAGGCTTGTCAGAGGGGGCCGTGAGGGGGCTTGTGACGGGTGCTGTTGATGTGCAAATCCTCAACCGCCTGTTGGAACACAGGAATTTTCCTAAGCTGATAGATTTGATACGGATTTATTTTCAGGATACGGCGGCAAAGGGCATAACAGCAAGAAACCAGCTTATCGAGATGGCAACGGCTTCCCTGTCCGACCTGATGAAAGAACACCCGGAACACCGGGCAGAAGCGAAGCAGGATTTACAGCTTTTGAACGCCCAAAAGATGGGGGAACATGAAGCGGAGATTGAAAAAATCAAAAATGTGTTCCTGGCTATCCTGCGGGACATTAAGAAAGACATAGACAACGGGGAACAGCCGGGAGAAGCTGTGACCGCCGCTATGTTCCAAGCCATGCGGGACGCACTGGCGGAACAGAAACAAAAACCGCTTTCCATTGACGATGTAACGGCGATGATAGCCGGACAGATTGGACAGCTTGCGCCGATGGACGAGGAAACCGCCGACCTGTTTCAGCGGTTAGTAAAGAAAATGATTGAACAGGCAGAGAAATAAATGTAGGAGAATATTAGAAAATGGGAAAAAGCAACTCGTACTATATGCAGCTTCATGTAGAAGCACTGTTTACAATGAATGAAAAGAACGAACTTATGACTATAAGGGAACCATGGGACTCCACTTCACAGCCGGCTCCCCGCTTCTATTTGACAAGACCACTTTACGAAAAACCACATGCTTATTTTCGCGCTGACGTACCGAAAGAATTAAGAGAAAAACTACAATCAATTACCAACAGAGAGCCAGTACTGATGCTGCCGAATGAATCACCTATTTATGATAAAGAATATCGGCAACTATTAGGAGAAAGTAAGATTTCAGAAGATGCTTGTTTTTGGCTTCCTGAACAGCCAAAGTTAAAAGCCTGCTTACTCACTAAAGACAACATTGAGCCTCAGATGAGCCACTATTTTCCCTGGCTACCTGAAGAGTTGCTGGATGTTCCCTTTTGCGCTGCTTATTTGGAAGATTCTCAAGTCGTATCTATTTGTCGTAGTGTTCGGATTATTCTTGAGGCAGAGGAAGCGGGAATTGAAACGGCTGAACTTTACAGAAGAAAAGGGTATGCATTCCACACACTTGCAGAATGGGCAGAAGCAGTTAGACGAAATGGTAGTATTCCTTTGTATAGTGCGTCCACTTCTAACTTAGCCTCTTTAGGTTTAGCAAAAAAGGCAGGCGGCATTTTCTTTGGTAACGGTTTTTGCGTTTGCTGATTTATGGTTTTGGGGTATAATAAACTGCTGAAGTTTCCCACCCCTTCATATCAGCTATTTGAGTAATAGTTCCCTTCGGTGGGTGGTCTAAAAATCAAATGTTTTCCGAACGATTTAACGCACGCCTAAAAAATGTTTAGTCCAAATCGGGCATGGCATAATCGTCCGAATCGCACAGAAGATGTGCCCAGACCTTTGTGGAGAAGTCTGCCATTTGCCGTGCGGCTACAGTTGATAGGCATGTCAACAGATCCACTCCTGCTTCACGCGACAAAACTTCCAACAGATGCCTGACTTCTTCCAAAGTCCTGCTCCACAGGGTGAGCACTTGCAGCCGGTCACGCTCGGAACGGAATAGTGCTCCCAGGGTTTCGTATTCTGAAAAGCGTTTGGCCAAGGAGAGCATCTGATACATCATGAAACACAAGGTGGTGTCTGCAATCTGAGCGTTGTAGCTCCGACTCTGACATTTTCCCAGTCCAAGATAACCGCGGCATTCCTTGAATATGACCTCTATGCCCCAGCGTCTTTCGTAAAGTTCAAAGGCTCTGACGAAGTTCATGGAGGTATCTGTAGTAAGCAACACTTTCCAATGGGTACTTCGCCCGTATTTGATGATGAAGATGCGTACGGGCTGTTCGCCAAGTTTTGCATGAAGTTGAATGTATTTACACTTGTACTTTCGGCAATAGCATGACGCTGTGCGTTCATACCTTACAATCAGTTCATGGATGTTTTGGGGACGTTTGGACTTGCTTGTCTGATAACGCAACTTGGGGTTCATCTTGGCCAAACCAATATAGTGCACTGAACCACTGCATAGCTCGCGGACTGCCTGTATGAGCGATTCGCATGTAAACCAACTGTCAGCAAGCACATACTTGAAGTTGATACCATGCCCCACGGCATGACAAAGCATGCGTCCGGCCATTCAAGCTTGCTCTCATCACACTCCGCCTTGCGCGCATAGTCCGGATTTTTTGCGTTCCGCTTTTCCTTGAACTGCTCCTTCCGCTGTTTTAAGGTCAATCCGTAATCCTTCTTCTTTCCTTTTTCACGATGAAGGGAGAAGTCTATGGGATAGCAGCTTTTCCCGTCAGAGAGAGCCAGTGTCAGGCATTTCATTCCATAAATGAAATTGTGGGTGACATGGTCGAACACCTTGCTGACTCCTTCGATTCGAATGCCGCTCTTCTGAAAGGTTGTATCATCAAGGATGGCACAAGTGTCATGCTCGTCGGTATTCACCTGATGCTCCCGGAGAATGGCATGGAAGCGAAGGGTAATTTGGGTAAGCATTCGCCAGTCGATGCGGGCGTTCAAAAGTGCGCGATACAGCGTGTTCTTTGACACGGCGCAAAGTCCATGAAAATGATTGGAAGTGGCACTTGCAATCGTCTTTCCCCACAGGCGCATGATGAGGAGCGAGATGAAGAGGGAGGTCAAGGTATAGCCCTGAGTCTTCTCAAACTTTAGATTCCGAACGATTTTACCGATGCCCAATGCCTTCATGACGACTAAAAGTTGCTCTTGGGCTTGTTCTTTAACGGATAAAACCTTGGTAAGTTCGTTCAAATTACCTATTTTTGCATCTATAACAGTATTCTTATTCTCCATTGTAAATCAGTTGATTCAGCACCTCTAATTTACGAAGAAAATTTGAATTACTGTTACTTCCCACCCTCTTTATTGGGGGTGGGAAACTTTAGTAAACTGTTTGAAGAAGAAAAGAAGCGGCTAAAATAGATTGCGGAGAAGTTGGACTTGCCGAAAAATCCAAACCCACAGCGGGGACGGAAAAAGAAATAGAGAACAGCAAATCGAAATAGGAGGAGTGAAAATGAACCAAGGAAGAATTATTGTGATTACAGGTTCGCCGGGAACAGGAAAGACAACAATTGCGTCGATTGTCGCAAAAGAATCGAACATGGATAAATCTGTGCATATGCACACAGACGACTTTTTCCATTATTTAAGCAAAGGAGCAATACCGCCGCATTTACCAGAGTCCAACGAACAAAATTTAGTTGTTATTGAAGCCTTTTTAGAAGCTGCAAAGCGCTATGCCCGCGGTGGATATGATGTAATTGTAGATGGAATTGTAGGGCCGTGGTTTTTAGAACCATGGAGAGCCCTTGTTCGAGAAGATTATGAAGTACACTATATTGTTTTAAGGGCCAGTAAAGAAGAAACTATGAAGCGAGCTGTGGAGCGCTCAAAATTAGACAGAAAAACAAATGTTGAATTAGTAGAAACCATGTGGGAGCAATTTTGCAATCTGGGAATATATGAATCGAATGTTATAGATACGACCACTTATTCCATTCAAGAAACTGTTTCCGCAGTACAAGAAAAAATCGCAAGTAGGGCAGCATTGTTGTCTTAGATTGTTTTGGTGCAATTCCCATTTATCGAGCAGATGAAGTTGGGGAGCCGCCTGGAGGCGGCGGTGCCGAAGGATAAAATAGGAGATGTTAAGGTTATGAATAATGAATACGATAATGAGAAGTTTTTTGAAGAATATGCAAAGATGTCCCGCAGTAAAGAGGGGTTAAAAGCTGCTGGTGAATGGCATCAATTAAAACCTTTGTTTCCTTCGTTAGAAGGAAAATCTGTTCTTGACTTGGGGTGCGGATATGGCTGGCACTGCAAGTTCGCAGAAGAACAAGGAGCTACAAAAATATTAGGGATCGATTTAAGTAAGAAAATGATTGAGGAAGCCCAAAAGCGCAATTCAGGAAATCAAATTGAATATCGTATTAGCGGATTAGAGGAATATGACTATCCAGAAAATGAATGGGATTGTGTTATATCTAATTTAGCTCTGCACTATATAGAGGACATCTAAGTACATGACAAAAATTTGAATACATCAAATTTCGGGACATAAATTGGTCGAAAAAGCACGTTGGAGATTTCCTCCAAGCCGTACTTTACTAAAGATTTGGCTTTACGTCCATGTTTCAATGTCTTTATAGGCTTTACGTTTTCATCTTTATGTTCCCCAACGAGATACGCCCATACAAGAGCAATACAAACCATTGCCAGAAGTCTTGCAATCCGCTCTGTGTCGCGCAAATGCGTGTCTTCGATATTGAATCCGGAAGATTTCATAGCCCGGAATGCGGTCTCGATCTCCCATCGCCTTTTATAAGTGTCGACACCCTTTTCCGGGCGGTTGAAGCAGATGAGGATCTGAAGTTCAGGCACACCGTCGGAGTTCTTGATTCGGCTTCCGGCAAGATAAACGTACTCACCTTTGTGCAGGAAAAGCTTGTAATAAAATCTTTCCTGCCCCACTTTCAGGGAATTGAAGAGCCACCATGCACGGATTCTTTCCCCTGTGGAAGGCTTGACAAGCCAGAAATTCTGCCGGATCCGGATATAATATCGTATATGATTGCGGTTGAGCCAACCGATCCAATCCTTGCCGACAAACTCCCGGTCGGCAACAAGAGAGTCGATGCATTCGGAGCCGAACAGCCGGACAAATCGTTCAACGATTGCCTTGCGTTCCTTCCAATTGGAGTTCCCTTTCTTAGGCAGAAGGCTGAACATCAATGGGAATGCAATCCCTTTGTATGCCACGCCGAGCATGAGGATGTTGATGTTGAAATCACCGAACTTCCAGTTTGTACGGTCCATGCTCAGCACCAGCCCTGTCTTGACGGGAAGCAGAGAGTATATCATCTGCGCCACAAGGTCAAAGTTGAGGGCGTACTTGGCTATGAATCTTTGAATGCGGCGAAGGTTGGAGTCCCTTTCAACAGAGGTTGGCATTGCCGCCGCGAGTTTATGGAGGCTTACGGTCTGTACTACACACAGGGCATGGAGCATGAAAGCCATAAACTTTATGCGGGCCAGATTCATCGATTTCCCAAAATGTTCTTGCATAATCGGAAGGATTTGGTTAACTTTGCCCAAGTCCTTAAAGTCAGTTGTCTTCATACGAAAAAGCGGGCAAACTTTTCTTTAAAGATACTGATTCTTAGGGACTTTTGCAAATATAAACACCTAATAATTAGGCATATAACAACATAATTTATATTTTGTCATCTACTAAAAGAGGACATAGTGGAAATATTTCAAAAAGTGTATAGGACATTAAAACCAGGTGGAATTTTTCTTTTTAATATCGAACACCCTGTTTTTACCGCAGGAGTTGGGCAGGATTGGATTTATACAGATGATGGGAAACCGCAATATTGGGCGATTGATAATTACTTTATAACAGGAGAACGAAATACACATTTTTTAGGATGTGATGTAGTAAAACAACATCACACACTTACACAGATTATAATGGGATTGCTGAACAATGGGTTTGAGCTTAAAGTTGTAGAGGAAGCAGACTTTTTAGAAGAATTTGATCCACGCTATAACGAAGAAGGTGTATCAGAACTTGATGAACAATTTGAGCGGTTGCCAGACGGACACGAAGCAAAACGCAGTTACTATTTAGGCTTCCGACAAGCACAAAGTGAAGCAAGACCAAACATTGTTATTAGTCTATTGAAGTTAAATTAGATGCTAAAAATTTGTAATTAAGAAGGAGTGATTACATGAACAAAAATATAAAATATTCTCAAAACTTTTTAACGAGTGAAAAAGTACTCAACCAAATAATAAAACAATTGAATTTAAAAGAAACCGATACCGTTTACGAAATTGGAACAGGTAAAGGGCATTTAACGACGAAACTGGCTAAAATAAGTAAACAGGTAACGTCTATTGAATTAGACAGTCATCTATTCAACTTATCGTCAGAAAAATTAAAACTGAATACTCGTGTCACTTTAATTCACCAAGATATTCTACAGTTTCAATTCCCTAACAAACAGAGGTATAAAATTGTTGGGAGTATTCCTTACCATTTAAGCACACAAATTATTAAAAAAGTGGTTTTTGAAAGCCATGCGTCTGACATCTATCTGATTGTTGAAGAAGGATTCTACAAGCGTACCTTGGATATTCACCGAACACTAGGGTTGCTCTTGCACACTCAAGTCTCGATTCAGCAATTGCTTAAGCTGCCAGCGGAATGCTTTCATCCTAAACCAAAAGTAAACAGTGTCTTAATAAAACTTACCCGCCATACCACAGATGTTCCAGATAAATATTGGAAGCTATATACGTACTTTGTTTCAAAATGGGTCAATCGAGAATATCGTCAACTGTTTACTAAAAATCAGTTTCATCAAGCAATGAAACACGCCAAAGTAAACAATTTAAGTACCGTTACTTATGAGCAAGTATTGTCTATTTTTAATAGTTATCTATTATTTAACGGGAGGAAATAATTCTATGAGTCGCTTTTGTAAATTTGGAAAGTTACACGTTACTAAAGGGAATGTAGATAAATTATTAGGTATACTACTGACAGCTTCCAAGGAGCTAAAGAGGTCCCTAGCGCCTACGGGGAATTTGTATCGATAAGGGGTACAAATTCCCACTAAGCGCTCGGGACCCCTTGTAGGAAAATGTCCTAAGTGTGGCAACAATATTGTATTAAAAAAATCGTTTTA
>OHST01000902.1_pt1 | contig 13875 bp, 10 predicted proteins | sample 1578841 | NCBI WGS metagenome assembly OHST01 (sample SAMEA3879593, study PRJEB24766) | human gut metagenome | biome: human-associated habitat; feature: feces | place: USA | collected 1985/1987 | reverse complement strand
CGGCGTGGATATGCACTACCTCGAAACCGCGGCGATGATCGAAATTAAAATCGGCCAGGGCGCAAAGCCCGGCATCGGCGGACACCTTCCTGGCGAGAAGATCAACGATGAAGTGTCCCGCACCCGCATGATTCCGAAGGGCACTGATGCTATTAGCCCTGCACCGCACCATGACATCTACTCCATCGAAGACCTTGCAGAGCTTATCTACGACCTCAAGAATGCCAACCGCCACGCCAACATCAACGTCAAGCTGGTCAGTGAGGCCGGCGTCGGCACCATCGCTGCCGGTGTCGCCAAGGGCGGCGCACAGGTCATCCTCGTCTCCGGCTACGACGGCGGCACGGGCGCAGCGCCCCGCAACTCCATCAAAGATGCCGGTCTGCCCTGGGAGCTTGGCATCGCCGAGACCCACCAGACCCTTATCCTCAACGGCCTGCGCACCCGTGTGCGCATCGAGAGCGATTCCAAGCTGCTCTCCGGCCGCGATGTGGCCATCAGCTGTATGCTGGGCGCTGAGGAGTTCGGCTTCGGCACCTCTCTGCTGATGACCATGGGCTGCGTCATGATGCGTGTCTGCAACCTCGACACCTGCCCCATGGGCATCTGCACCCAGAACCCCGAGCTGCGCAAGCACTTCCACGGCAAGCCCGAGTATATCATCAACTACCTGACCTTCGTGGCGCAGGAGCTGCGCGAATACATGGCAAAGCTGGGCATCCGTACCATCGACGAGCTGGTGGGCCGCACCGACCTGCTCCATGTCAAGTCTGCCCCTGCCGACAGCCGGATGTCCAAGATGGACCTCGACTGCATCCTGCACAACCCCGCCATCGTCAACAGCAATGTCCACTTCCAGAAGGAAGACACCTACGACTTCCATCTGGAGGACACTCTGGACATGAAGGTGCTGATGAAGAAATTCAAGCTCAGCAGCAAGACCCCTCAGAGCGTGAAGCTGGATGTCTCCAACACCGACCGCGCCTTTGGTGCCATCTTCGGCAGCGAGATCACCCGCAAGTACGGCAGCGACCTGCCCGATGACGTCTACACCGTCCACTGCACCGGTGCAGGCGGCCAGAGCTTCGGCGCATTCATTCCCAAGGGCCTGACGCTGGAGCTGACCGGCGACTGCAACGACTACATGGGCAAGGGCCTCTCCGGCGGCAAGCTCGTCGTCCGCCCGCCCGAGGGCATCACCTTCAAGCCCGAGGAGAACATCATCATCGGCAACGTGGCACTCTACGGTGCCACCAGCGGCAAAGCCTTTGTTTCCGGTGTGGCCGGTGAGCGCTTCTGCGTCCGCAACTCGGGCGCTGTGGCCGTCGTCGAGGGCGTGGGCGACCACGGCTGCGAGTACATGACCGGCGGCACCGTCGTCGTTCTGGGCCAGACCGGCAAGAACTTTGCAGCCGGCATGACCGGCGGCATCGCCTATGTTCTGGATGAGACCTGGGATTTCTACCAGCGGGTGAACAAGGAGACTGTCAGCCTCGAGCCGGTGGAGCACAAGTACGATGTCGCCACCCTGAAAGAGCTCATCCGGGAGCACGTCGAGCTGACCGGCTCGCCCCGCGGCAAGGAGATCCTGGACGATTTCAGCGAGTTCCTGCCCAAGTTCAAGAAAGTCCTCCCCTACGATTACGACCATATGCTGCGGGTCATCGCCTCGATGGAAGAGCGCGGACTCGACGGCGAGCAGGCGCAGATCGAAGCATTCTACGCCGTGCAGAAGAACAAGTAAGGAGGGGAACATCATGGCAAAGCTCACTGGTTTTATGGATTACACGCGCAAGACCAGCACGGATGTTCCGCCGCTGGAGCGCATTGAAAACTTTAACGAATTTCACATCTGGCTCTCCCGGGAGGAGCAGCAGACCCAGGCAGCCCGCTGCATGGACTGCGGCGTCCCCTTCTGCCAGGCGGGCATGATGATCGGCGGCATGGCCTCCGGCTGCCCGCTGAACAACCTCATCCCCGAGTGGAATGATCTGGTCTATCAGGGCAGGTGGGAGCTGGCGCTCCGCCGCCTGCGCGCCACCAACCGTTTCCCGGAGTTCACGAGCCGGGTCTGCCCTGCCCTGTGTGAGGCCGCCTGCACCTGCGGCGACGTCACCGGCAGCAGCGTCACTGTCCGGGAGAACGAACACGCCATCGTGGAGACGGGCTACGCCAAGGGCTGGCTCCACGCCGCCCCGCCTCCGGCCCGCACCGGCAAGAGCGTGGCCGTCATCGGCAGCGGCCCTTCGGGCCTGTCGGTGGCCGAATACCTCAACATCCGGGGCCATGCCGTCACCGTCTTCGAGCGTGCTGACCGTGTGGGCGGTCTGCTGATGTACGGCATCCCCAACATGAAGCTGGACAAATCCGTCATCGAGCGCCGCATCAAGATCATGCAGGCTGAGGGCGTTGAGTTCCGCACCAACATGGATGTGGGCGGGGCTGTGGATGCCGCCGAGATTTTGAACAGCTATGACGCCATCGTGCTCTGCTGCGGTGCCAAGAAAGCCCGCGATCTGAACGTCCCCGGCCGCGACGCGAAGGGCGTTTACCTCGCGGTAGACTACCTCACCAGCGTGACCAGGAGCCTGCTGGACAGCAAGTTTGCCGACGGCAGGGCCATCAATGCATCGGGCAGGAATGTCCTCGTCATCGGCGGCGGCGACACCGGCAACGACTGTCAGGGTACCGCCCTGCGGCAGGGCTGCACCGACCTCGTGGCACTGGAAATGATGCCCCAGCTCCCGAAAGAGCGGGCCGCGAATAACCCCTGGCCCGAGTGGCCCAAGGTGCTGAAGGTGGACTACGGCCAGACCGAGTGCCTCGCCAAGTTCGGCAAAGACCCCCGCGTCTATCAGACCACCGTCAAAGAGTTTTTGAAGGACGACGCCGGCAGCCTGACCGGCGCGGTCATCTCCTATCTCAAGCCCCAGCGTGATCCCGACACCGGCCGTACCAGCATGGTACCCACCGGCGAAGAGTTCACCTACGACTGCCAGCTGGCCTTTATCGCCGCCGGTTTCGTGGGCTGCGAGGACTATGTGGCCGAGGCGTTCGGCGTGGAGCGGAACGCCCGGGGCAATGTGGCCGACCATGGCTTCCGCACCAATGTGGACAAGGTCTTTGTCTGCGGCGATATGCGCCGGGGTCAGAGTCTTGTGGTCTGGGGCCTGCGGGAGGGCCGCGACTGCGCCGCCGAGGTGGACCGCTATCTGATGGGTTACACCAACCTGTGACCCCCCTATTTATGACATTCTCTTTCCTATCCTAAACAGAAACGGGAGCTTTCCTTTACCGGGAGGCTCCCGTTTCTGCATTTCGCCGCTTTTGCTTTCACAAAATTTTCACAGCTAGTGTTTCCTACCCACTTGAAACGGATACCCCTAAGTGGTAAAATCAGAGTGTCGGGAGATTTACCCCCACAGGGTACGCTTCCTCTTCACACTGCTATACCCGGAAAGGAGTCATCTGCTATGACTGATGCTGAAAAAAAGCCCTGCTGCGCCGCCGAGCCTGCCGAAAAGGACACTGCTCCCTCCTGCTGCCGCCACAAGGACCGTACCCCTGAGGAGTACCGCGCCCTCGCCAACCGGCTGAGCCGCATCGAGGGCCAGGTGCGCGGCATCCGCGCGATGCTGGACAAGGATGTCTACTGCGCCGATATTCTGGTGCAGGTGGCTGCGGTGAATGCTGCACTGAACGGCTTTTCCAAAGAGCTGCTGAGCCAGCACGTCCGCACCTGCGTGGCCGACGATTTGAGAGCCGGCGGGACGCAGAAGCTGGACGAACTGCTGCAGCTGCTGCCCCGGCTCATGAAATGATCCCGTTCCGGGCATCCTATAAGAGGGAAAGGAATCCGCAATGGAACAATACAATGTCACGGGCATGAGCTGCGCGGCCTGCTCTGCCCGGGTAGAAAAGGCCGTGAAGAAGGTGCCGGGGGTCACGAGCTGCTCGGTGAGCCTTCTGACAAACTCCATGGGCGTAGAAGGCACAGCCTCCCCTGCCGCCATCCTCTCGGCTGTGCAGGAGGCAGGCTACGGCGCAAGCCCGAAGAATGCCTCTGCCAGTAAGGCTTCGGACGCCAGCGCCGACCTCGACGCACTGGCTGACCGCGAGACACCGAAGCTCAAGCGCCGCCTCATCGCCTCGCTGGGCTTCCTGCTGGTGCTGATGTACTTCTCCATGGGCCACATGATGTGGGGCTGGCCCCTGCCCCACTGGTTCGACGGCAACCACATCGCTATGGGCCTTGTCCAGTTGCTGCTGGCGGGCATCGTCATGGTCATCAACCAGAAGTTCTTCATCAACGGCTTCAAGGGCCTCATCCACGGCGCACCCAACATGGATACGCTGGTGGCCCTCGGCTCCATGGCAAGCTTCGTGTGGAGCACTTATGCCCTCTTCGCCATGACCCGCGCCCAGGTGGACGGCAGCGACGAGCTGGTCATGCACTATATGATGGAGTTCTACTTCGAGTCTGCCGCCATGATCCTGACCCTCATCACGGTGGGCAAGATGCTGGAAGCCCGCTCCAAGGGCAAGACCACCGACGCCCTCAAGAGCCTGATGAAGCTGGCCCCCAAGACCGCCACGCTGGTGCGGGACGGCGCGGAAGTGACCGTGGCCATCGCCGACGTACAGAAGGGCGACATCTTTGTGGTCCGCCCCGGCGAGAATATCCCGGTGGACGGCGTGGTGCTGGAAGGCACCAGCGCAGTCAATGAGAGCGCCCTGACCGGCGAGAGCATCCCGGTGGACAAGGCCGTCGGCGACAAAGTCAGCGCTGCCACCACCAACCAGTCGGGCTTCCTCCGCTGCGAGGCCACCCGCGTGGGCGAGGATACCACGCTGGCTCAGATCATCAAGATGGTCAGCGATGCCGCCGCCACCAAAGCTCCTATCGCAAAAATCGCTGACACCGTGTCGGGCTTCTTCGTCCCGGCGGTCATCTCCATCGCCGTCGTCACCACCATCGTCTGGCTGCTGCTGGGCCATGAGCTGGGCTATGCGCTGGCCCGCGGCATCTCCGTGCTGGTCATCAGCTGCCCCTGCGCACTGGGCCTTGCAACACCTGTGGCTATTATGGTGGGCAATGGCCTCGGTGCCAAGAACGGCATCCTCTTCAAGACTGCCGCCTCGCTGGAAGCCGCAGGCCGCACCCAGATCGTGGCGCTGGACAAGACCGGCACCATCACCGAGGGCGCGCCCCGCGTCACCGACCTGCTGCCTGCCGAGGGCGTCTCCGAGACGGAGCTGCTGACGCTGGCCGCCGCGCTGGAAAGCCGCAGCGAGCACCCTCTGGCAAAGGCAGTTCTGGCCGACGCCGAGGCAAAGGCCATCACTCCCCCGGAAGTCACTGACTTCGCAGCCCTGCCGGGCAACGGTCTGGCGGCCAAGCTGGACGGCATGGACATCTATGCCGGCAATGCCGCCTTCATCCAGACCAGGCTCACCCTGCCCGCCGCACTGGCACAGCAGGCTGAAAAACTGGCCGCCGAGGGCAAGACTCCCCTCTTCTTCGGCGGCGCAGGCCGTCTGCTGGGCGTTATCGCCGTGGCCGACACCATCAAGGAGGACAGCCCCGAAGCCATCCGTCAGCTGCAGAACATGGGCATCCGGGTCGTGATGCTCACCGGCGACAACCAGCGCACCGCCGACGCCATCGGCAGGCAGGCGGGCGTGGACGAGGTCATCGCGGGCGTCCTGCCCGACGGCAAGGAGGCCGTCATCCGCCAGCTGCAGGCCAGCGGCAAGGTGGCCATGGTGGGTGACGGCATCAACGACGCCCCCGCCCTCACCCGTGCCGACACCGGCATTGCCATCGGCGCAGGCACCGACGTGGCCATTGACGCCGCCGACGTCGTGCTGATGAACTCGAAGCTCTCGGACGTGCCTGCGGCCATCCGCCTCAGCCGCGCCACTCTGCGGAACATCCACGAGAACCTGTTCTGGGCGTTCATCTACAATATCATCGGCATCCCGCTGGCGGCTGGTCTGTTCATCCCCTTCGGCCTGACCCTGAATCCCATGTTCGGTGCTGCTGCCATGAGCCTGTCCAGCTTCTGCGTCGTGAGCAACGCCCTGCGGCTGAACCTGTTCGATCTGCACAGCACCAGGCACGACCACAAAACCGCTTCTCCCGCTGCTGCCCCGGTGCAGTCTGCGGCTGAAAATAACAAAAAATCGGACGCCGAAGCGCCCGAAGTCAAAACGGAGGATAATACCATGAAGAAGACCCTGAAAGTGGAAGGCATGATGTGCGGCCACTGCGAAGCCCGCGTGAAGAAGGCTCTGGAAGCCCTGCCCGAGGTGGATGAGGCTGTCGTGAGCCACGAGGCCGGCACCGCCATCATCACCCTGAACGCCGAGGTCGCCGACGACGTGCTCAAGAACGCCGTCGAGGCACAGGACTACAAGGTCACCGGCATCCAGTAAGCTGTAAGATGCAGAAAAGCCAGCGCACGAGAAATGTGCGCTGGCTTTTGTTGTTGCTGTAAGCCTCTCCCCTTGGGAGAGGTGTCCCCGAAGGTGACGGAGAGGGCAAGCCCGGTATAAAAGAATTTCCGCACAGCGATAAGTAGGCTCTTTGTCAGAGCGATACTATCGCCGCGTCTGCGATTTTCCGTCGGCATCCTTGCCCTCTCAGGCGCTTGCGCGCCAGCTCTCCCAAAGGGAGAGCCTTAAAGAGGTTACGGAGTCAGACGGTTGGGGCCGCGGAACAGGAACTCGGCGTCCTTGATGGACTGGCCGCAGAGCAGCATGGTCAGACGGTCGATGCCCAGACCGAAGCCGCCGTGCGGGGGGCAGCCGTACTGGAAGAACTCCAGATAGAACTTGACGTCATCGGCCAGGCCCTTCTCCTCTGCCTGCTTCTTCAGCACGTCGTAGCGATGCTCACGCTGTGCGCCGGTGGTGATCTCCACGCCGCGCCAGATGAGGTCGTAGCCCTGCGGCACGCCGTTCTCGTCGCGCATGTGGTAGAAAGCACGCTTCTCGGCGGAGTAGTCGGTGATGAACAGGAACTCGTGGCCGTAGTGCTTCTTGACCCAGTCGTAGCTCAGGCGCTCGGCCTCGGTGGTCAGGTCGCCCTTCTCGCTCTCATCGACCGTGTAGCCGAACTCCTCTTCCAGACCCTTGTACAGGTCGGCCAGCTTGACCACGGGGAACGGCGTGGTGGGGACGACGACTTCCAGACCAAACAGCTCCTTGATCTGCTCGCCGTACTGCTCCTTGACGGCCTTCAGGCCGGCAGTCAGAAGCTCTTCCTCCATCTTCATGACGTCCTTGTAAGAGGTGATGTAGCTGAACTCAAGGTCGAAGCCGGAGAACTCGGTGGAGTGCTTATTGGTGTAGCTCTTCTCCGCGCGGAAGACAGGGCCGGTCTCAAAGATGCGCTCGAAGCTGGCGGCCATGGCCATCTGCTTATAGAACTGAGGGCTCTGGGCCAGATAGGCGTTGCGGTCGAAGTAGTCCACCTTGAACACCTCAGAGCCGCTCTCGCTGGCGGCAGCGATGAGCTTCGGGGTGTGGATCTCGATGAAGCTGCGCTCGAGCAGGAACTGACGCATGGCGTTGACGAAGCAGCTCTGTGCCTTGAACATCAGCTGGTTCTCATCGGTGCGCAGGTCGATCCAGCGGTAGTCGATGCGCTGGTCGATGCTGGAACGCTCCACAGCCTTCTTCTTCTTGGTGGCGGCGATCTCCTTGCGGACGATGGGCAGCGCGTCGGCGATGCTCTCGATCGCGATGGCCTCGGGGATCATCTCGATGCCGCCCATCTTGACGTAGTCGTTCTCCATCACCTTGCCGGTGACGGTGATGACAGAGTCCGGGGTCAGCTTGTCGATGGTGTCCACCAGCTCGGGGTGGTCCTCCTTCTCGACGGTGATCTGAAGTTTTCCGGTAATATCCTTCAGCACGATGAAGGCCATATATTTGCTGTTGCGCAGGTTCTCGATAAAGCCCTGTACCTTGACCGTGCTGCCAATTTCCTTTTGTACCTCATTGATATAGGTGCGTTCCATGGAAATCCTCCTTCTGTGTCTTGTGTACTGTTTTATTATATAACATTTCCGACATAAATCAAGACAAAACCACTTCGTTTCTCAAGATGCTCCGGCTCATCCCTGTTTCAGCTTTTTTCCCAGCCTCCACATCCAGCGTCCCGCCGCCGGGCAGCAGATCAGCATCCAGAGCTTGCTCTTTTCACGCTTCTTGCTGTTCGGGACGCGCAAGGCCGCCCGCCAGTGCTCTCGCGCCATCCGCACGATCTTGGCTTGCAGCTCCGGATCGGCATAGTCGCTGCCCGCCATCCGGTAATACACATGGGCGCAGGCCACCGCCAGCCGTTCCTCGGCTGTTCGTTCCATGCTTTCTTCCCCGGGTCTCCTCTGCTCCCGGAGCAGTGCATAAATTCTTTCCCATGCCGTTATCTCACTGAACTGCTTTGGCTTGAATGTCTCCTGATGGAGCGCCGAGCCATCCCGCATATAGTATGCGTACAGGCCGCACGGCAGATAAATATATCCTCCCGCCTTCAGAAGTGCCTTTGTGATAAACAGCGCATCTTCTCCGATCGAAAGCTCCTCATCGTACCGAATATCACGAAGAGATTCAGTCTTCATCATCCCTTTACAGCACCACAGGCTCCCATTTTCATCCCAGAATGTATATCGCTTCAGATCCATCCGCTCTGTTTCCGGCATTTTTTCCGGGAGGGCCTTAAAGGGGGCCTCCTTTTCAAAATCATTCACCCGCACATCCCTGCAGATCGCAACCGCCTCTCCGCTCTGCCGGAGGGCCAGATACAGCCATTCCATATATTGCGGAGCCACAGCATCGTCCGCATCCACAAAGCACACATATTCGCCTTTTGCCTGTTCCAGCCCCCTGTTGCGTGCTGAGGACACCCCGCCATTTTTCTTATGCAGGGTGCGGATGCGTGGGTCCTTCTCCGCGTATCTCTCCATGATCTCAGGGCTGCCATCCGATGAGCCATCGTTTATCAGGAGCAGCTCAAAATTCGAATACGTCTGTGTCAGGAGGCTCTCGATGCAGCGTGGGAGTTCTTTTTCTACATTGTAGACCGGTACGATCACGCTGATCTTCACATCTGTTCTGTCCGCCATCTTTTATCCTTTGCCTTTCTGCTCTGTTGATGTGCCGCCCAGCATCTCCGCTGTAACGTGATAATATTCCATCAGGTTCTGAAGGGCTTCATCGTTCCGCATCCTTCCGGCGGTGTTGACCGACATCAGGCACTGGCGCTGGCTGTCCCGGATGGTGAACCACTCCTTCGAGTTGGTGCTCACCTTCACTGCCGGGATCCTTTTCTGCGCTCCCACGATCTTGAGCCACATATCGTCCGCCGTCGGGCACAGCTTCATAATCTTCCCGCTGTCGAACTCGATGCCGCCGAAATAGCCTGCAGGGTACAACACCCCTCCAACGCCCACCGGAAAAAGTGCTTCCGAAGGTCCTTTTTTGTCTGGCGACAGGCCGTACCACTCCTGATAAGGCGTCACCCTTCCGCCTTCAAACGTGATCTCATGCGCGCGGTAACAGCACACGCAGCCCGGATACTTTTCGTGGGTATCCCACAGCCCTTCCAGCCAGTTTTCCGGGTAGAGCGCATCATCATCCGCCGTAACGATCACATCATTTTCAAATTCCTGCGCGGTGTAGAACACCTTTTTAAAGGAGCGGATATTGTCGCAGAAGCGGATGTCCAGTCCCCTTTCTTTCAGGCGGAGCAGGTTTGCCGGGAGCTGTGCTTCCTCCGGAAATTCCTCCTTGGACAGCCAGAGCAGGATACGGTCCGCCGGACGGCTCTGCCGCAGGATGCTCTGGATCGTCAGATGGACTTTCCCGATTCGGAGCGGGAAGGTGGTCAGAGATACCACCATCCTTTCGCCCTGCGTTGTTCTCTGCTTCGGGAGCGGACTCCATGCACAATATATCGGATAAAGGGCATTCGCCGCCACTCCAAGCATCCGGTTCACCTTGATCTGGCGTTTCGTCGCCTTTGCCCATGGAGTCGCAAAGTGATACAGTTCATTCAGCATGTTATGTTTCTCTTATTTATGGTCATTTTTCTCTTCTTCGTGCAGCGTCCCGGTGCCGCCCTCCACCACGCCGTCGTGGTCGGCCACAGCCCTGATGGTGCCGAAGAAGCATTTGACGTCCAGCCAGAAGCTCATATGCTCCACATACCAGCCGTCGAGCTTCGCTTTCTCCGTGATCTCCAGCTCGTCGCGGCCATGGATCTGCGCCCAGCCGGTCAGGCCGGGGCGGACGTCGTTTGCGCCGTACTTGTCCCGCTCGGCCAGCAGGTCGTACTGATTCCAGAGGGCCGGGCGCGGACCGATGACTGCCATATCGCCCACAAGGATATTCCACAGCTGGGGCAGCTCGTCCAGACTGGTCTTGCGCAGGAAACGGCCCACCCGGGTGATATACTGCTCCGGGTCGTGGAGCAGATGGGTGGGCATGTCGTGGGGGGTGTCGATGCGCATGGTGCGGAATTTCAGGATGTCGAAATAGCTCTTATGGATGCCCACCCGCTTCTGCTTGAAGAACACCGGCCCCGGCGAGTCCAGCTTGATAGCAAGGCAGAGCAAAAGCAGCAGCGGCGACAGCACCAGCAGCCCGCAGGCCGACAGCACCACGTCCAGCAGCCGCTTGATTCCTTTTTGATACATGATGGTTCTCCCTTTTATTCCTAGAATATTCTTATTATATACCATTTTCCCCTGCCCAAACAAGCCCCGGGCCGCATTCCCGGGCGAAAATGCTGGTTTTGTTGTATCGTTCTGACGGTTTTCTCTCTTGCCCCGCCGGGCCGGACGGCGTACCATAGACATAAGATCATCTGAGAGGAGCACTCTGTTTATGATACAGCGTTTTGTCATCGGGAAGCCTTTTCCCACCGAGAGCGTCGTGCTGGACCTGCCCGCCGAGACCGGCCCCGTGCCTTACCTGACACCGGACGGCGATGGCTGGCAGTATGTCATGCAGGAGAAGGACATCGTCTATGGCTTGGGCGAGATGCCCCGGGGCCTCAACAAGCGCGGCTGGCACTACGAGACGAACAACACCGACGAGAGTGAGCACGGCGAAAACCGGCTTTCCTACTACGCCGCCCACAATTTCCTGCTCATCTCCCCTGCCGACGGCAGCGGATGCATCGGCATCTTCGTCGATTTCCCGGGCAAAGTGAGCTACGACATCGGCTATACCCGCCACGACACCCTCCGCTTCGCCACGGCAGAGCCGAACTATGCGCTCTGCCTCATCACAGCCCCTACAGCGGCAGCGGTTGCAAAGGAGTTCCGGCAGCTCATCGGCCCCAGCTATATCCCGCCCAAGTGGGCGTTCGGTCTGGCCCAGAGCCGCTTCGGCTACAAGACCGAGGCCGACATCCGGGAGGCGGCCGCGCAGTACAAGGCCAACGGTCTGCCGCTGGACATGATCTGCATGGACATTGATTACATGCAGTCCTACGCTGATTTCACCATCGACAAGGCCCGCTTCCCCGACCTCGGAAAACTTACCGCCGACCTGAAAGCCGAGGGCATCCGGCTCGTCCCTATCATCGACGCAGGCATCCGCTGCGATGACAATGACCCCGTCTGCCGCGAGGGCCTCGAGAAGGGCTATTTCTGCACCAAAGAAGACGGCACGCCCTTTGTGGCGGCGGTCTGGCCCGGCAAGGCCTACTTCACCGACTTTCTCCGTCCCGAGGCCCGGGCGTGGTTCGGCAGGCAGTACAAGGTGCTCACCGACCTCGGCATCGAGGGTTTCTGGAACGACATGAACGAGCCTGCCCTCTTCTACTCCCCTGAGCGGCTGAAAGCCTTCTTCGAGAATGCCGCCGCCCTGAGCCGGAAGGATAACCTCGACCAGAACGATTTCTTCGGGCTGGTACGCTCGGTGATAGGCCTGATGAATGCCCCCGAGGACTACCGCAGTTTCTACCACGATACCGCTGCCGGGCGGGTGCGCCACGACCGCGTCCACAACCTCTACGGCGGCTGCATGACCCGTGCTGCCGGCGAGGCGTTCCAGACCCTGCGTCCCGGCCAGCGCACCCTGCTCTACTGCCGCAGCAGCATCATCGGCGCCCACCGGTGGGGCGGGATCTGGCTGGGCGACAACCACTCCTCGTGGAGCCAGCTGCTGGCCAACATCCAGATGATGCCTGCCGTCCAGATGTGCGGCTTCCTCTACAGCGGTGCCGATTTGTGCGGCTTCAGTGAGGACACCACCCCCGATCTAGCGCTCCGCTGGCTCGAGTTCGGATTGTTCACCCCTCTCATGCGCAATCACGCCGGCGCTGAGAGCCGGGAGCAGGAATTTTACCGCTTTACCGATGTTCTGCCCGCCATCCGCAATATGCTGGATCTGCGGTATGCCCTCCTGCCCTACCTCTACAGTGAGTTCATGAAGGCCGCGCTCGAGGACGCACCTTACTTCCGGCCTTTGGCTTTTGACTACCCTGCCGACCCCGACGCCCGGGAGGTGGACGACCAGCTGCTTCTTGGCGAGGGCCTGATGGTCGCACCCGTCCACACCCAGAACGCCCATGGCCGGACGGTCTATCTGCCTGAGGGGATGAAGATGCTGCGTCTGCGCAGCGTCTCCGACTACGATGAGGAAGTTCTGCCCGCCGGGCGGCACTATCTGCCCTGCGAACTTGGCGAGGTGCTGCTCTTCATCCGTCCGGGCCACACCGTACCGGTGGCACAGCCCGCCGCCAACACCGCCCAGCTGGACGATACGGCCCTCACCTTCTGGCGCTTCGCGCCCGACGGCCAGCCTGCGCCCTACCGGATGTATACCGACGACGGCGTGACCACCGATTACAACAGGCCCGAACACTGGCGAATCGTCGGACAATAACGCAAAAACGCCCGGAGGCATCTCCGGGTGTTTTTTGGTATTACAGGTATGTGACCGTCTCGGACAGGGGCTTTCTCGAGCCGTGGTTTGCCAGCGGCCCTGCGCCCTCTGCGGCATAGCCGAGGTCGAGGATCATCAGGACCTCTTCATTTTCCGGCAGGCCCAGCTCCTTGGCCAGCTCATCCGGGTCGAAGAAGTTGAGCCAGCAGCTGTCCACACCTGCGTTGGCGGCGGCCAGCATCAGGTGGGTCGCCACGATGGCGGCATCCTCCACGCCGGAGTCCCGCTTTCCGCCGGGATAAGGAAAGACGCTGTTTTTATCGAAGGCCACGACGAGGCAGGTAGGCGCGCCATAGCGGCAGGGCGTCACCTTGTCGAGCTTCGCCAGGCTTTCTTCCGACTGTAGCACATAGATGCGCTGCTCCTGAAAATTCTTGGCAGTCGGGGCCAGCCGCCCCGCCTCCAGGATCTCCGTCAGCTTCTCGGCTTCTACCTTGCGTGTGCTGAAATTCTTGCAGGAATAACGCTCTGCAACGACCTTAGTAAATTCCATAACCGTTGTCCTCCTGACTTTGGGTGATAGACTTTTTATGTACAGAAGTCCCAGCATTATTGTAGCACGCTTTTTCTCTGAGAGCCACTGTTATTTTTACGAAAGGATCTGTCGTTTTTTTAAGAAACGGCGCGGCAGATCCACCCGAACGTTCCCCGCAGACCGCCCAGGTGAAAAGTCCTTGACAAATCCTTCTAAAAGAGTTACACTGTTCTCGTTCCGAAAAACAAATATGGGCCTATAGCTCAGTTGGGAGTGCAAGCGTATCGCTTTTGTGCCCCACAGAGTTGTGGGCTTTCAAATGGGGAGTATGTCGGTTGGTCGCCCAACCGAGTTACACCCCTAAATATGGGCCTATAGCTCAGTTGGGAGAGCGTTCGGTTCGCATCCGAGAGGTCAAGGGTTCGAATCCCTCTAGG
>OHST01000880.1_pt1 | contig 14125 bp, 10 predicted proteins | sample 1578841 | NCBI WGS metagenome assembly OHST01 (sample SAMEA3879593, study PRJEB24766) | human gut metagenome | biome: human-associated habitat; feature: feces | place: USA | collected 1985/1987 | reverse complement strand
CGACGGCCGCCCCGCCGTTCCCGAAGTGTCGCTCTATTTCCAGAACTGTCTGTTCCGCGCCAACCGCACGACCAAACGCAGTTCGGAAGACCTGAGCGCCTTCTGGTCGTACAACTATCCGGCCCTGGCCGACGTGGGCGTCAATATCACCTACCACACCGAATACATTCTCCAGCCGGAGCGCTACGACGAACCCCTGCACATCGCCGCCCGCCTGAGCGGAGGTATCGCCGTCGTCAAGCTCTTCCCCGGCATCGAGGAACGGACCCTGCGCGCGATGCTCTCGGCCGAGGGACTCCGGGGCGTCGTGCTCGAAACCTTCGGCGCAGGAAACGCCCCGACCTGCGAATGGTTCATCCGCGTACTCGAAGAGGCGATCGACCGGGGACTGATCGTCCTCAACGTCACGCAGTGCCGGGGCGGTCGGGTCATGATGGAACTCTACGAAACGGGACTCCGCCTGCAACGGATCGGCGTGCTCTGCGGCCATGACATGACCACCGAGGCGGCCGTCGCCAAACTGATGTACGTCCTCGGGCTCGAGTTGCCCCGCGAGCAAACGCTCGACCTGCTCCGCACGCCCCTCAAAGGAGAATTTACCGACTAAAACATTGTGCGTACGAAAATAAATTTGTATATTTCGGAGCTAAAAATCGCATCGACAGGACGCCAGGCAAAGGTACACGACCTGTTCATGAGGAGGTAATACGTTATTTTTCAATTTATTACAAAGAATATTGCTGTCGAAATGAGAAATCGGGACGATTTTTCGAATCGGCAGTCGGATCGCTGAAAAAGCCGGCAAAGATCGGATTCGAACCGTGACGGGCAAGCCAGGATGAAAAAAATTTACATTTTTTGAAATAAAAAACGCAAACGAAAAAACGATCAACTAATCAAAATTTTAATTAAACAACCATGAAAAAACTTTTTTTGATTGTAGCAGTCGCCATCTTCTCGCTTGGTACTGTTAATGCTTTCGCCCAGGAGACGACTACGCCTGCAACCGAGGAAACCGCAGTCGTTGAAGAAGTCGAAGAAACCGCAGCGACCGAAACGGCCGAAACTCCGGCTTCGGAAACTCAGCTTGCCGAAGGCCAGCCGATGCACCAGGTGCTGATGCAGAAGTTCCTCGAAGGCGGTTGGGAGTGGATGCTTCCGGTGCTCCTCTGCTTGGTATTCGGTCTTGCCGTAGCTATCGAGCGTATGCTTTACCTGAGCCTTTCGACCATCAACTCCAAGAAACTGATCGCCCAGGTCGAGGAAGCGCTGAAAAAAGGCGGTATCGAAGCTGCCAAGGAAGTTTGCCGCAACAAACGCGGTCCGGTGGCATCGATCTTCTATCAGGGTCTGGACCGTTACAACCAGGGTCTGGACAGCGTTGAAAAAGCCGTCGTTTCCTACGGTTCGGTTCAGACCGGCCGCATGGAGTCGGGTTTGAGCTGGATCGGTCTGTTCATCGCACTTAGCCCGATGCTCGGATTTATGGGTACCGTCGTGGGTATGATCGAGGCGTTCGACGCCATCCAGGCTGCGGGCGATATCTCTCCGACGCTGGTTGCCGGCGGTATCAAGGTCGCCCTGCTGACCACCCTGCTGGGTCTTATCGCTGCGGTTATTCTTCAGTTGTTCTACAACTATATCGTTTCCAAGATCGACTCGCTCGTAAACGATATGGAGGATTCGTCCATCACCCTGATGGATATCCTGACGGCTTACAAGAAATAATTCGCACTTATAAAGACTTTATTCCCTATTATGAAAAAAATATTAAACATATTGCTGGGCGTCATCCTGCTGATTACGGTGATTCTGACCGTATATGCAATGGTGGCCGGCGGCAGCAACGAGGCGATCAACCTGAACCTCATCTGGAGTTATATCCTGATCGCAGTCGGTATTGCAACAGCACTGTTCACGGCCGTTTGGGGTATGGTCAACAGTTCCAAAGGCATCAAAGGAACGCTGCTTTCGACACTTCTGATCATCGTCATCGTCGCGGCAGCCTACCTGATCGCCCGCGGACATACGATCGAAATTCCGGACGTCGCGAACGGAGGCTTCTTCCCGCATCCTGAAACCGTTATCACGGAAGCCAGCATTCTGGTAACCTACGTAGCTCTGGGTGCCGCTGTTCTGACAGCTATTTTCACAGAGATATACAAAGCTTTCAAATAGAGTTTGAACGATGCCTATAGATAAAAGAAAAGTACAGGAGATCAATGCCGGTTCAATGGCCGACATCGCTTTCTTGCTGCTCATATTCTTCCTGGTGGCTACGACGATGAACGTCGATACGGGTATCGCCCGTAACCTGCCGCCGATGCCCCCCGAGGATCAAAAGGTCGAGGATATGAAGGTGAAGATACGTAACCTTCTGCCCGTTCTGGTGAACGGCCGCGGCGATATCTTCGTGGGCAGGGCCGGCGAACAGGAGTACGTCGATATCCACCAGTTGAAGGACCGGGCGAAGGACTTCCTCCTCAATGTGATGGACGATCCCAACCTGCCCGAAAAAGAGGTCGAGGAGTTCGAGCTCCCCGACGGCAGCAAATGGAGCTATCCGGTCGGAAAAGGCGTACTCTCGCTGCAAACGACCAAAGATACCCAATATCAGATCTACATCATGGTACAGAACGAGCTGACGCGTGCGATCAACGAAATCCGTGACGAAGTTTCGAAGAATAAATTCCAAATGAAATTCTCGGATCTCGGAGAAGCGGAGCGCGGTATCGTAGCCAAAGCCGTTCCCATGAGTATCTCGGAAGCAGAACCCAGAGATTTAGGAGGAAAAAAGTAGTATGGCAGTAATTAAAAAGAAAGGCAACAAAAGTTTGCCCCCGATCTCTACCGCCTCGCTGCCGGACGTGATCTTCATGATCCTGTTCTTCTTCATGGTATCTACGACCATGCGCGATCAGGAATTACATGTAAAATACCAAGTTCCAGAAGCAACCGAGGTGCAGAAACTGGAGAAGAAATCACTCGTAAGTTACATCCACATCGGAGAGCCGATCGGCGTTTGGCGGGAACAGTACGGTCCTGCACCCCGTATTCAGCTCAACGATGCCTTCAAAACCGCTCAGGATATCGGCCAGTTCGTAGCTGCCGAGCGTGACAAGCTCAATGAGTCGGAGCGTGCCTTGATGACGATCTGTCTGAAGGCCGACCGATATACGACTATGGGCCGTATCACGGAGATCAAGCAGGAACTTCGCCGCGCGAATGCCCTGAAAATTTCCTACGCGGCTGCGAAAACCCTGGGATACTAATTTCAGGAAGGATTCATTCCCGAAGGGGATGTGTCAAATTGAGAAATTTGGCGCATCCCCTTTCAGGTATGTAAGAACAGACATCGAGGTTCACGGCGAAGAACGTGTCCTGACCGTACATAATCGAGCCGCGATACCGATAATAACGAAGCGGTTTGCCTGTTATGATACACCGTCTTTTTATTCGCCGGTTCGGAAAGAGCCTCGGGATAAAAAACAAAAAAACAGAAAGATACAGGACAAACAGGGCCAAGCCCACGATCGAGCGCCAAAAAAGAGGCCGCAAGAGCGGGAATCGGAAACCAAGCCGAAACAGAAAAAACGGGGCGATTACCGACACTCCTACTCCTACTCCTACTCCTACTCCTACTCCTACTCCTACTCCTACTCCTACTCCTCTACCCTCCCTTCCGGACTTCTCCGACACGAGCTACGAAATGTTTCCGAACCGGCAAAAGAAAACCCCGCAACATATAGAATGCGGGGTTTTCTTTTCTCAAATCCTTAAAACGGCTAAAAATGAGCCATAAATTCCAGGACGATCTTGTCGTGTTCGGAAACTTTGGGGACGACACCCTTGTCGTAAAAATACATCTCATAGTTGAGCCGGATATCGGCCATAAAAGGCAATCCGAAGCTAAACGTAATGCCTGCCGTGACGCGATGACGCTCCAGATCATTGACGAACAGCAAACCGTTGTCGTCGGGAATGCCGTTGCTGTGATCGGACATATAGTCGTAACGGCCTGCGAACGACATCTTTTTGAAGACACGGCGCAAGGGCAGGTCATAACAGAAAAATCCGTCGAAAGCATTCACGCCCGCGAACGAATTGCGGGCATACTCCTTACGCAGATACTCGGCCTCGAAGAACCAACCGGCCGGACGGGTCGTCTGGTAGCTCACCACGAAATTCATTCCCTCGGCAAAACCGAACTGCGCCTTTGCCGCATAGTTGAATTTGTCGGTCCAAAAATCCTTCTGGTCGTCGATACCCGACCCGTTGAACATGCCGACTTGCAGGTTGATCGGAACCTTTTCGCCGAATTTCCAGCCCAGAGTGGCTCCGACATCGCGGACGCTGCCCACCTGCTTGGCGATGAACGAACGGTTCGCAAAATACTGCGTATGGGGCGAACGGTGGGCATCGATGGTAAACGGCACACGCATGTATCCGATCGTGAAACCGAGGCCCTTATAAAGTTTGGTTCCCAGATACGCATTGACCATCTTGATCTTTCCCTCGTCCGAGAGGTCGATCTCCATACAGTAAGCCAGTTTCGAATAGATCTCGCCGGCCACGCCGAAGCGGGCGTTGCGAACCTGGAAGCGGGCATCGCCCTCACCGGGCTGGTACTCGAATTTGGCCCGGAGCGTTCCCAGCAGGTCGATCGTCACGGGTGGAGCCTTTTTCTCCTCCTTTTGTGCACCCGAAGCTGCCGAAATTTCGAAATGAGTCTGAACTCGGACTCCTTCGTCCTCGTCATCATCCTCATCGTCGTTCTCACGACCGTCGCCCTTGTCACGCCTCCTGTCCTTCTGCGAAAGCTCGCCCTGCCCGACGTTCTCGTCCTGCCCGGCATCCGTCCGCACCGCAGCGGCACGATCGTCGTCATCCGTATCGACATCTTTTTCCTGTTTCGGGTGATTCGTACTCTCCGGCTGCGACTCGATGACCATCTCTTCCAGATCGTCCTGCACGGGTATCGTTTCCACATCCACCCTCTCCACCGGAGGTTGCTGGGCCGCTGCGGACAACGACATACTCATCGCAAGGCATAATAAAAACCATCCGGCCACTCTGCGGGTAAAATTCTCCATAGGCAACTCTATTCTCTTTTATCTTGTCGTCAGATACGGGCCACAGGCATAATACATTGATTGAAACCTATTTAACCCTTTCAAAATATCTCGTGTTCCGCAAATATAGACAAAAACAGTGCAAATGACACTGTTTTTGTCTATCGCAGGTTCAAAATACGACTTATTACTTATTTGGTAAACTTATTACAAGCCTTCAGCAACTGACGCAACGTATCGACCAATTCCTGGGACTCCTGCAGCGTAATCAGATAGACGAGCGAAACATGCAGGCTGTTGCCCTCCTCCTGCACCCGGTACATCTGGGTCTTGCGCTCGGTCGAGATGGATTCGCGCAACCCTTCGGCTTCGATCAGCACGTTTTCGATATCCGAATAGTCGTTCTGCTCCATCATGCGGCGAATCTCGACCATCAGGTTGAAAATCCGGGTCCGAATGGGCAGGAACTCCCGCAGATAAACTTTGGGCATCGGGTTGAAATTATTGCCGACATGCTCCCTGCACGGTTCGCAAAGACGTTTGAGGCAGTAATAAAGCTGCTCGGAGGCGTTGCTCGCCGTGTGGAACCAGGTATTCTTTTCGAGCGCCAGGTTACGATCGATGCGGCGCATGGCGAGCATCTGCCGACGGCGTACCCGCTTGAGCAGGTCCTTTTCGCCCCCGAGGGCTTTTTCAGCCTTGCGCAAACTCTTGATATCCTCTTTCAGCAGACCGTCGGTAATCTGACGGAACGTCGATTCGGCGAACGTCACCGATGCCATGAGCGACTCGGTCATATGCCGGCGCAACAGCGTCCACACCTCGGCCTTGTCGCGCGAAGTCATCATACCCTTGAAAACATCATCGTGCTCGGCCTTCATCTTCCGGCGGTAGCGGACATTGCTGCGAATCAGGAAAAGAATCGTCAGCGCCACGACAACGATCATCGCAATCACACCGCCGTAGTAGATGGCCAGCGCGAGCAGGAACGTCGCCACGAAAGCCGCACCGGCCGTAATGAACCAGCCGCCGATCACGGAAATCACACCCGTAATGCGGAATACGGCGCTCTCGCGGCCCCAGGCCCGGTCAGCCAGCGAAGAACCCATCGCCACCATAAAGGCCACGTAAGTAGTCGAAAGAGGCAACTTGAGCGAGGTGCCCAATGCGATCAGCAAGCTGGCCAGCAGCAGATTGACCGCCGCACGTACCATATCGAAAGCGGCACCGTTCTCCAGAATCGCCTCGTCCTTATCGAAGCGTTTCCCGAGCCAGCGCTTCAGTCCCTGCGGCATCGCATTGTCGATTCCGGTAGCGAGGGACGACGAAGCACGCACGATACTCCGGGCCAGCCCCGACGAACCGAACATCTCGTCGCCGGCATCCTGACGGGCCAGATCCACCGAGGTCTTGATAACGCCCCGGGCCTTCCGCGAAGTGGTCAGGGCGACGATCATCACCACGCCCGAAAGAGCCAGGAAAATGAAGGGCGTCCGGGCAGGCGCGTTCAGCGAATCCATCAGGAAGGTTTCGGACCCGTTGCCATTGGCGACGTAATCCATATAGGAAGAGTAGCCCGTCAGAGGTACGCCCACGAAATTCACCAGGTCGTTTCCGGCGAAGGCCAGTGCCAGGGCGAAAGTTCCCAGCAGCGTGACTACCTTGAAAATATTGATCCGACACCAGTGGAGCACCTGCGAGAGAAGGCAGAAGAAGATGAAGCAGCCGGCCACCAGGTGACGGGTATAGGTAGAAATCCACTCCGACAGTTCGGGTGTCATGAACGACGAATCCTTCATACCCTTGATCAGAATGAAATAGATGATCGCCGTCATCGCCACACCGCCGAACAGCGCGGCGGACCACTTCATGTGCGACTTATAATTGAAAGTAAAGATCAATCGGGCGATATATTGCACCACTGCGCCGAATACGAATGCGATCGCCACCGAAAGGAAGATGGCCATGATGACCGACAAAGCCTTTTCCGAATTCAGCATATCGGCAAAGGTAAGCCCCGTATCGTCTGCGGCCAGCTTGACCATCGCCAGAGCGAACGCACCTCCCAGCAACTCGAAAACGATCGACACGGTAGTCGAAGTCGGCAGCCCCAGGGTATTGAAGGTGTCCAGAAGAATCACGTCGATTGCCATGACCGCCAGGCAGATACACATGATATCCTGGAAATAGAACTGTTCGGGCCTGAAAATCCCGTGCCGGGCGACATCCATCATACCGTTGCTCATGACGGCGCCGCACAGGATACCCACCGCAGCTACACCCATGATCCACTTGAACGAAGCGGCCCGGGCGCCGACGGCCGACCCCAGGAAATTCACGGCATCGTTGCTGACACCCACCACCAGATCGAAAATCGCCAGCAGAAAGAGGAAGAGGACAATGCCTAAATAGATTGATTCCATACTTTTTTAATTGGTTTTACGCCTAAAGTTATCATTCGGTGACAAAAGTACCGGGCGGAAATGATAACGACGTTTCAAACCTGTTACAAACCCGTTACAAAATCCGGGAAATGCCTCGTTTTTATGAACCGTCTGTTACAATTCCGTGAAATTTCGATCCTTCCGGATTTGCGAAACCGTTTTATTCCCTAATTTTGACGCGTCGAATCAATACGAAGGTCATGGGGAAATACAAAATTCTGGTGGTGGACGACGAAGAGTCGCTGTGTGAAATCCTGAAATTCAACCTCGAACTCGAAGGATACGAAGTGGATGTGGCTTACAGCGCCGAACAAGCGCTGGCGATGCATCCCGAACGTTATTCGCTGCTGCTGCTCGACGTAATGATGGGAGAGATCAGCGGCTTCAAAATGGCCCGTATGCTCAAGTCCTCGCCCGAAACGGCTGCCGTGCCGATCATCTTCTGCACGGCCAAAGACACCGAAGACGACACCGTTGCTGGCTTGAACCTGGGTGCCGACGACTATATCTCCAAACCCTTCTCGATGCGCGAAGTGACGGCCCGGGTACGGAGCGTGCTGCGCCGCTCGCAAGCCCGGCAGGAGGAGGAAGCCATCTGTTTCGAAGGGCTCTGCCTCGACCTGCAGAGCAAGGTCTGCCGGGTGAACGGACAGGAGGTTCCCCTGACCAAAAAGGAGTTCGAAATCCTCACCCTGCTCCTTTCCCACCCTAGGGTGATCTTCTCGCGCGAACAGATCCTCGCCCGGGTCTGGAACAACGAAGTGATCGTCCTGGACCGCACGATCGACGTAAACATCACGCGCCTGCGCAAGAAAATCGGGCCCTACGGCTCGCATCTGGTGACCCGCCTGGGCTACGGCTATGGATTTGAAAAGTAAACACTCCTATCAGACGCAATCGTTCCTCTGGCTGCTGGGCTTCTCGTGGCTGCTCATCGTCTGCTTCGTCGGCTTCCAATACCACCGGGAGAAGGAGCTGCGCACGGAGCTGCTCGATTCGCAGTTGCAGATCATCAACGCCCAACTGGAAGAGGCTTTGAGCAATGCACGCACTCCCCACGACTTTTTCGATGCGCACTCCGACTTCTTCGAGGGGCTGCGCATCACCCTGATCGACCTGGACGGTACGGTCGTCTATGACTCCGAAGAACCCCCGGCCGAGATGTCGAACCACCTCGACCGGCCGGAAGTGGCGGCCGCCCTCACCGACGGTCACGGCTATACGATCCGCCGCCAGTCGGAGAACAACGGGCGCACCTACTTCTACTCCGCCTCCCGCATCGGCGACCGGATCGTCCGCTCGTCGCTGCCCTACACCGTGTCGTTGTCGCAGGTGCTGAACGCCGACCGCAACTTTCTGTGGTTCATGGGTTCAGTCACCCTGCTGCTGTGTCTGGTCGGCTACTACGTGGTCCGCCAGTTCACGAAAAACATGGTTCAAATGGAGGCGACCCTCGCAGAGCGCGACCGCGAACATGCCGCCGCACTGCACGAGGAGCAGGAAAAAATCCGCATCAAGCGGCAATTGACCAACAATATCAACCATGAGTTGAAAACCCCCGTAAGTTCCATCCACGGCTACCTCGAAACCCTCATCGCCAATCCGCATATCGACGCAGCGACGCAGCGGGCCTTCCTCGAAAAGTGTTTCACCCAGTCCGAACGGCTCCGGCAACTGTTGCAGGACGTATCGTCGATCACCCGGCTGGACGAAGGAGGACAGATGATCGACCGTACCGAAGTGGACCTCCGCGCCCTGATCGGCGAAGTGATAACCGACACGGCCCCGGAAAGCGCCCGACGCGGATTTACGGTACACTGGACATGCGACCGTCCCCTGACGGTCGAGGGCAACGAAGGATTGCTCTACTCCGTTTTCCGCAACCTGACGGACAACGCCCTCAACTACTCGGGCGGCAACCGGATCGACATCGCCCTGACGGACGAAACGGACGACCGCTACGAATTTTCATTCTCGGACAACGGCACGGGCGTCAATCCCGAACACCTGCCCTACCTCTTCGAACGTTTCTACCGGATCGACAAGGGGCGTTCGCGCCGGGCGGGAGGCACCGGACTCGGCCTGGCGATCGTACGCAACGCCATACTTTTCCACGGCGGCCGAATCGAAGTGGCGAACCGCCCGGAAGGGGGACTCGTGTTCCGGTTCTCGATCGCCAAGAAGGGGGAGGCGAAGAGATAGCCGTTCCCCTTCGAAATCCCTTGCAGGCAGTTTCAACCCACAAAGGCCCGGTTCCCGCACGGATTCAAGCCCTGAAACTGTGCCGCGCAGAACTTCCGAAAGCCCCTCCGGAGAAAACGGCATAGCGTAAGTCGAAATCACACAAAGGACATATCGCCGAAGACAACAGTCCGAAGCACCCTGCCGCATGCACTTTCCAGATAGAATCCCCTGCCGCCCGATCGGGCGGCAGGGGATTCTATTCTGTCGAAACGGGGCATCAGTGCGCTTCGAGCCAATTGTCGCCCACGCCGCAGTCCACCACCAGCCGCACGCGCAGCGCAGCGGCGGACTCCATGGCCTCGGTAACGATGGCGATGACGCGCTCCTGCTCCGAACGAAGCATATCGACCACCAACTCGTCGTGCACCTGCAGGATCACCTTCGAGCGGATACCCTCCTCGCGGAAACGGCGGCTCACGCGGATCATGGCGATCTTCATGATGTCGGCGGCGCTTCCCTGAATCGGGGCGTTCACGGCGTTGCGCTCGGCCAGGCCGCGGGCCACGGCGTTGCGCGAAGCGATGTCGTTCAGGTAGCGGCGGCGGCCGAAGATCGTCGAAACATAGCCGTCGCGCTTGGCCTCTTCCACCACCCGGTCCATGTACTCCTTGACCTTGGGATAGGAGGCGAAATAACCTTCGATGATCTCCTTGGCCTCCTTGCGGGGAATGTCAAGCCGCTGGCTCAGGCCGAAAGCCGAAATTCCGTAAATAATACCGAAATTGGCGGTCTTGGCCTTGCGGCGTTCGTCGCTGTCCACCTCGGCCACCTCTTTGCCGAAAAGCCGTGCGGCGGTGGCCGCATGTACGTCCTCGCCGTGTTCGAAAGCCGCGATCAGCGACTCGTCACCGCTCAAGTGGGCCATCAGGCGCAGTTCCACCTGACTGTAATCGGCCGAAAGCAGCAGGTGCTCGTCGTCCGAAGGGATGAACGCCTTCCGGATCCGGCGTCCCAACTCGTCCCGCACGGGAATATTTTGCAGGTTGGGATTGGTCGAGGAGAGCCGTCCGGTAGCTGTCACGGCCTGGTTGAAGGAAGTATGGATCTTGCCCGTCGCCGGATTGACCAGTAGAGGCAACGCCTCCACATAGGTCGAAAGCAGCTTCTTCACGCCCCGGTATTCGAGAATTTTATCGACGATCTCGTATTTGTGGGCGAAGGTCTGCAAGTACTCCTCCTCGGTCGAAAACTGTTTGGTCCGAGTCATCTTGGGCTTCTCCGCGATGCGGAGCTTCCCGAAGAGCACCTCGCCCAACTGCCGCGCCGAATTGACGTTGAGCGACGGCTCGTCCGCCAAACGGCGGATCTCACTCTCCAGATCGTTGAGGGTTTTATTGAGTTCGACGGCATACTCGGCCAGCGCCTCCGAATCGATCCGCACCCCGGCCGTCTCGATCTCGGCCAGCACAGCGATCATCGGCTCCTCGACCTCGAGGTAAAGCCCTCCGAGTCCGAGTTGTTCGACCTGCGGCCACAGCACCTGTTTCAAACGCAGCGTCACGTCGGCATCCTCGGCGGCGTATTCGGCCACCCGCTCCAGCGAAATCATGTCCATAGTCAGCTGCCGGGCTCCCTTGCCGATGAGCGAAGTGATCGAAATCGGCCGGTAATTGAGGTAGCGCATCGCCAGCGCATCCATGTTGTGACGCGACTCGGGATCGAGCAGGTAATGGAGGATCATCGTATCGTAAAGCCGGCCGCGAATCTCGACCCCCAGGCGAGCGAGCACCATCAGGTCGAACTTGATGTTCTGCCCGATCTTGGCGATCTTTTCGTCGGCGAACAGCGGCCGGATAAGGGCCGCATATTCGGCCGTATTGGATTCATTGAACGGAATATACCACGCCTCGTAAGGACGTACCGCGAGCGAAAGCCCCACGATCCGGTCGTTGAAAATGTCGAATCCCGTCGTTTCGGTATCGAAACAAAACTCCGGACAGGCCGCCACTTCGCGCAGAACAGCCTCCAGCTCCTGCGCATTGCGCACGATCGTATAGGCGTGGGGTGTGGTTTGCGCCGTGGCGAACTCCTCGCTTTCCGCCGTCTGTTCATCGGACGGCGCCGATCCCCGGTCGGATGCCGGGGATTCCCCAGAATCGGCTGCGGGGGCGAACAGATCTCCCTGCCCCGCCAGCGCAGCTTTTTTAGCGGCTGCGGACTTCGCACGCGCCACCTCCGCCAACTGGGTCTGGGCCGCCTGACGGGGCCCTTCGGGCAGCGGTTCGGCAGGAGCTAGGTTCGTCAGATCGTTCAGGAATATCCGGAAATCCAGCTCGGCGAAAAGGGCCTTCAGCTCGTCGATCCTGGGGGCGCACACCGTCAAATCTTCCTCCCGAAAGTCGATCGGCACGTCCAGGCAGATGGTCGTCAGCCGCTTGGCCAACAGGAGTTTGTCGCCCCACTCGGCGATCTTCTCACCCTGCCGGCCCTTGATCCGATCGGCGTTTTGCAGGATATTTTCCACCGTCCCCCACTCCTGCACCAGCTTGCAGGCGGTTTTTTCCCCGATGCCCGGCACGCCGGGAATGTTGTCCGAAGCATCGCCCCACAACGCCAGGATGTCGCGTACCAACTGCGGATTCTCGATGCCGTATTTCTCGCGGATCGCCTCCCGGCCGACGATTTCGATACCGTCGTTGCCTTTCTGTTTGTAGATCTTACAGTTGTCGCAAACCAACTGTCCGTAGTCCTTGTCGGGCGTAACCATGAAAACGTCGTAACCCGCCTCGACGCCCTTGTATGCAAGCGTGCCGATCACATCGTCGGCCTCGTAACCGGGCACCTCCAGCACCGGAATACACATCGCCTCGACGATCCGCTTGACATAAGGCACCGACAACAGGATATCCTCCGGCGTTTCGGCACGGTTGGCCTTGTATTCGGGGAAAATTTCGCGGCGGAAACTGCCGCCTTTCGGGTCGAACGCGACGCCCAGCAGGTCGGGATGTTCCCGTTTCTGGATGTCGCGCAGAAATTTCGTGAAACCGAACACCACCGAGGTATTCATCCCCGCACGATTGCGCATGGGACGTCCCATGAACGCATAATAATACTTGAAAATCAATGCATAGGCATCGACAAGAAAGAGTTTTTTCATCGGATTCTATCGGTTATCCTCGGCCATCCACTCGGCGAACGAAGTCGCCGTTTCGTGCAGACGCAGGGCGTGGAGCTTGACATGGGACGGCAGGTCGGCTTCGATGCGGGCGGCGAAATCCGCGAGCATATTCTCGCACGTAGGCTGATAATCGACCAGCACGATGCGGCCGAAGCGACAGCCGATCTGTTCCGCTACACGGGTGCTTTCGGCCGTGCGGCGCATGACGAAAGCGTGGTCGAGGCGGGAGAGGATCTGTTCGTTCACAATCCGTTTCAGCTCTCCGAAATCCATCACCATGCCGAACTTGGGATTCGACTCGTCGGCGCAAGGCGTCCCCTTGACCGTCACGAACAGGCGGTAGGAGTGGCCGTGAATCTCGCGGCAAAGGCCGTCGTAACCCTCCAGCGCATGAGCCGCCTCGAATGTAAACTCCTTGGTAAGACGAATGATCGTCGGTTTTTTCTCATTTTCCATAGCCTCTGCAAGGTAGTCACAATTTTCGGGATTCGCAAGGATGCAGGACCCGGGAGCCATAAAAAACGGGACGCACCCGCAGGCACGTCCCGTCGTTTCCTATTCCCGTCCTCTTTTCAACGCTCCGCAGCCCGGATGAAATCGATGCTCACCTGGCGTTGGAAAGCCTCGTTGAGCGAAATGAAGGTCTGGGTGGTCGAAATGCCCTGGATACGCAGAATTCCGTCGAAAATGGTTTTCATCAGGTGTTCGTTGTCCAGGCAGTAGAGTTTTACCAGAATGTTGAAATTTCCGGTGATGAAGTGGCACTCCACGATTTCGGGAATCTCCTTGAGTTTCTCCATCGTCTGCATCATATACATCGGATCCTGCACGCAAATACCGATCAGAGCGCATACGTCGAAACCCAGCATCTTGGGGTCCACGATCAGGCGGCTTCCCAGGATCACCCCCGAATCGTGCAACTTGCGGATACGCTGGTGAATGGCCGCACCCGAAATCCCGCACTCGCGTGCGATCTCGAGGAACGGCATGCGTGCATTCCGGACGAGGTACTGGAGAATCTTCCCGTCGATAGCGTCCAAAGTTGCCTTAGACATGGAAAAACTCGTTTTAGTCGGTTGTAAACTTATTTGATTACGTTCATCTCCTTACCGATCTTCACGAACGCTGCGATGCAACGGTCGAGCTGCTCGGTGGTGTGGCCGGCCGAAACCTGCACGCGGATACGGGCCTGTCCCTTCGGCACCACGGGATAGTAGAAGCCGGTCACGAAGATACCCTCGTCCTGC
>OHST01000872.1_pt1 | contig 14268 bp, 9 predicted proteins | sample 1578841 | NCBI WGS metagenome assembly OHST01 (sample SAMEA3879593, study PRJEB24766) | human gut metagenome | biome: human-associated habitat; feature: feces | place: USA | collected 1985/1987 | reverse complement strand
TCCCTGTTCGAGGATGCGGCTGAGTTCGGCTACGGCATGCTGTTGGCGCAGAACGCAGTACGCGGACGTCTGAAAGACGAGGTTGCGAAGCTGGCTGAGAGCACCACAAGCGAAGGCTTCAAGGCTGCGGCTCAGGAATGGCTGGATACCTATACAAAGGGCGCATTAAACGGCACTGCAACCGATAAGCTGGTTGACGAGCTGGGCAAGGAAGGTTCCGAAGCATCCAAGGCAATTCTGGATGAGAAGGATTTCCTGGCGAAGAAGTCCCAGTGGATCTTCGGCGGCGACGGCTGGGCTTATGATATTGGCTTCGGCGGCGTAGATCACGTTCTGGCAAGCGGCAAGGACGTAAACGTTCTGGTATTCGATACCGAGGTTTACTCCAACACAGGCGGTCAGTCCTCCAAGTCCACACCTACCGGCGCTGTAGCACAGTTTGCTTCCGGCGGTAAGAAGACCAAGAAGAAAGACCTTGCAAGCATCGCAATGAGCTATGGTTATGTATACGTTGCACAGATCGCTATGGGCGCGGACTACAACCAGACAGTTAAGGCGATCGCTGAGGCAGAAGCTTACGACGGTCCTTCCCTGATCATCGCATACGCTCCTTGTATCAACCATGGTATCAAGGCTGGTATGGGCAACACGATGCAGGAAGAGGAGAAGGCTGTTAAGTCCGGTTACTGGCACCTGTTCCGTTACAACCCTGAATTAAAGGGCACGGAGAAGGGCGCATTTACACTGGACAGCAAGGCTCCTACACTTCCTTATCAGGATTTCTTAAACGGCGAGGTTCGTTACAACTCCCTGCGTAAGGTAAATCCTGAGATGGCTGACGCTCTGTTTGCTGAAAACGAGAAGGAAGCTGCGGAAAGATATGAGTATCTGAACAAGCTCGTTAAGCTCTATGGCAACGAGGAATAAAGAATACGGCTTTTAAGGGGGCTTTCAGAGGGCTTCCCCAAAGCTGAAAAAAGGGCTGTCCGTCTTTGACGGGCGGCTCTTTTGCTTGACAAACGGCGGGGAAATGTTTATACTTGAAATACCATGCAGCCGGGGGAGCAGCGGTCCCCTGCACCTGCAATCCGCTATAGCAGGGGTGATGGCGGGCAGAGGGCTTTATGCCTGTATTGCTGCCCTTTATAAGTGGCGATGAAGTTTGGGTCTTGCGCAACGGGTGTCTGCGAACCGTGTCAGGTTGGGAACAAAGCAGCACTAAACAGAATTTCCCGTGTGCCGCAAGGGTGCCTGGCGGAGTTAACTGTAGAGGTAACGGATACGGGCGGCGGTTCGAAGTCCGCCGCATGGTCTTTGAACAAATTGAAGATGGTTAAGATATACCGGGGGAGGTTCAGGATGTATAGAAGTCTGAGCTTCCGCCGGTTTTTTTATTTGACAGGGAAGTTCCTTTCCTGCCGAATAAAAATACGGTTATGCGCACTTGGCGCAAAGGAGAAACTGCGTTTCCCCGGAAGATATGATAAAAACGATACAGGAGGTCTGGATATGGAAAAAGAGGAGGAAGCCCTGCGGCGGCTTTTTGCGGACTGTACGCTCTGTCCGAGAAGCTGCCATGTGAACCGGTTGGCAGGGCAGACCGGATACTGCGGTCAGGGCGCGCAGGTCAGGGCAGCGCGGGCGGCGCTCCATTATTGGGAGGAGCCGTGCATATCAGGAAAAAGAGGAAGCGGGGCAGTTTTTTTCTCAGGCTGCAGCCTGCACTGCGTGTTCTGCCAGAACAGGGAGATCTCTGACGGAAAAGCGGGAAAGCTAATCAGTAAAGAGAGGCTGAGTGATATCTTTATGGAACTTGCGGACAAAGGCGCAAATAATATCAATCTGGTCACACCGGGGCAGTATATCCCTGATATAGTGTGGGCGGTAAACGATGCAAAAAGCCGCGGCATGAAGCTTCCTATTATATACAATACGAGCGGATATGAAAATGTGACAGAGCTAAAGCTGCTTGAGGGTATAGTGGATGTGTATCTTCCGGATTTTAAATATATGGACAGTACGCTTTCGGCAAGGTATTCAAGGGCAAAAGATTATCCGTCTGTCGCAAAGCAGGCGCTTTCAGAGATGGTCAGGCAGCAGCCGGATGTCGTGATTGACGATGCGACAGGACTCATACAAAAGGGAGTTATTGTGCGACAGCTTCTACTGCCGGGACATGTGAATGATGCAAAGGATGTACTTAAGTACCTGTATGATACATATCATGATCACGTATATATAAGCATGATGAGCCAGTTTACGCCGATTGCACTAAAGGATTATCCTGAGATAAACCGCACAGTGACAAGGAGAGAGTATGAAAGGCTTGTTGACTATGCCCTCGAAATAGGAATCACGAATGCATTTATACAGGAGGGTGACGTGGCAAAGGACAGCTTCATTCCGGCATTTGACTGTGAGGGAGTATAATATTTACCGTTTTTCTTAATAAAATAGTAAGAATTGGCAGGCAAAAATGACTGGATTTTGTGACGCCGGTGTAGTACTATGGTTATGTGATATTTTTTAGCTGTGAAGGTACTGAACGGTTACGATATTTTGTTATTACTCACATCCCGGTGTGACAGACGATAATGTTTTTAATCACACAGGATACATTATTCAATAGAGGATACAGTGATGAAAAATATAGAAGAACAGCAGATAATAATTGAATGTCCGAATACTATCTTTCATCTATACATTGACAGTGAGGATGAGCTTTCAAAGGTTAAGGTGTTTATGAACAATATGAAGAATGTTGATTCGATAAGTCTGCATGATATATACAACTGGTGCAACAGACAGCATGTGCAGTACACGACGACATTTAATTATGACAGTAAAATGACCTTGACAGAAATGATAAAATCCTACATATTTTACTTCAGACAGAAGCTTAGATATGTAAATAATAGTGATAGGATGATAGAAACATGAGATACCCTGAATTTCTAAAGGATAGAGGAACAATAGGCTTTGTGGCGCCTTCGATGGGCTGTACAACAGAGCCGTACAGGAGTGCCTTTGACAATGCCATTAAAAGGTTTCACAGCATGGGTTATAAGACGATAGAGGGACCTAACTGCAGGTGCGACAGTGGCATAGGTATCAGCAATACACCTAAGAAGTGCGCAGAAGAGCTGAACGAGAGCTATGCTTCTGCTGATAGTGATGTGCTTATATCCTGTGGTGGTGGCGAGCTGATGTGCGAGGTAGTGCCTTATATTGATTTTGAGCGCGTGAAACAGTCAAAGCCGAAATGGTACATGGGCTATTCCGACAACACGAATTTCACATTTTTGGAGGCTACTATTGCAGATACAGCAGGTATTTACGGGCCGTGTGCGGGCAGCTTTGGCATGGAGGTGTGGCATGAGTCACTTACCGATGCATTTAATCTGCTTTGTGGCAGGAAGCTTTCATTTACCAATTACCCTATGTGGGAGAAGGAATCGATAAAGGATGAGAATGCTCCGTTTGTGGGCTACAACCTGACTGAAAAGTCGTGTATCAGCTCTATTCCTGCGGTGGCAAAGGAAAGCAGGATTACCATGAGAGGTAGGCTGCTTGGTGGCTGCATGGATTGTCTTATCAATCTGCTTGGCACATCGTTTGACCATGTAAGGGAATTTAATGAGCGCTACAGTGATGATGGTATCATATGGTTCCTTGAGGCCTGTGACCTTAATGTGATGGGCATGAGAAGGGCTATGTGGCAGATGAAAAATGCAGGATGGTTTTCAAATGTAAAGGGCTTTCTTATCGGACGCCCGGCGCACTTCGGAGAGGAAATGTTTGGCATAGACCACAGACAGGCGCTTTCATCACTGCTTAGAGAGTTTAATGTGCCAATCATCATGGATCTGGATATAGGTCATATGTCGCCGATGATGCCTGTGGTATGCGGAAGCATGGCAGATGTCAGCTTCGATGGAAGCAACTTTACAATTTCGTATGATATAGAGCAGTAGATTGGAGGAAAAATGATTAGATTAATAAAGAAAAAAGCAAAGAGTATTGTATGTAGCGTGCTTGCAGCGGTGACACTGTTTACGATGAATCCGGCTGTATTTGCAACAGAGACAGCTACGCAGACTGATACAGTTTCAAGCGTTGATGTATCAGGCAGTGACAGCAGTGACGCAGCTGATAAGAGTAACACAGACAGTACTGCAGACAGCACAACGACAGCTGGCAGTGAGGCAAACGACAAGGTGACCATCAGCAATAATGATAAGCCATACTTAAGTCTTGGAGCAGACCTCACACCGGATCAGAGAGCGACAGTGCTTGGATTTATGGGAATCGAGCTCACTGATCTGGACAAATACGATGTGGTCTATGTAAATAATGATGAGGAGCACAAGTACCTCGATTCATACATCAGCAAGAGCGAGATTGGCACAAGGTCACTTTCATCAGTACTCATTACAGAGGATAAAAAGGGTGCGGGTCTTAGTGTTTCCACGCACAATATCAATTACTGTACGGTAGGAATGTACAAGAATGCGCTTGCCACAGCAGGCATAGCTGATGCTAAAATCATAGTCGCAGGCCCTTTCCCTATTTCCGGAACGGCAGCACTTGTAGGCACACTAAAGGCATACGAGGAGATGACAGGCAAGAAGCTTGACGACAAGGTGACAGACGCAGCGATGGATGAGCTTGTCACAACAGGAGAGCTCAACAAGAGCATTGACGGCGATTCGCAGGATATCGAGGCAATGATTGCTGACCTAAAGAAGCAGCTTGCCGATGGAAAGCTCAAGGATGAGAGCCAGATAAAGGATGCGATAAAGGAGGCTGCAAAGGATTACGACCTGAAGCTTTCTGATGATGATATTGCAAAGCTTACATCTCTTTTAATGAAGCTAAAGGATGCCAATATCGACTGGGATTCAGTCATCAACCAGGCACAGGACTGGGCATCAAAGCTTGGCGATAAGATAAATGACCCGGGCTTCTGGGAAAAGATTGGTAACTTTTTCATGGATTTATGGGATAAGATAAAATCCCTGTTCAGCTAGAAAAAGCTACAGGAGACAGTAAGAATAAGCAGAATATGAATCAGGCAACTCCCTGAAACGTAAGCATGAGCTGCACGTTGAAGGGAGTTTTTTTAATTAATAAAAAAATAATAAATTTCTGCCGAATACATTGATACAAAGGTCATATTCTATTATAATTAAATGGATAATGGATTAATGTAAACAATGCACATAAGAAAGATGGGATTTGATGATAAAGATAAATAAATTTCTGGCAGCCTCTGTCGTTACATTGTCATTAGCCGCATGTGACCTGGCACCATACAGCAGCATAGCAGTCTATGCGGATCAGGCGGCTAAGGTTGTGTGTGATGAGAGATATTGGGTAGCGGCGAGAAGCGGACCGGGAACAGAGTATGAGCTGGAGCACAAGCTTTCAAACGGCAAGGATATTACTATTCTTGAGCAGACCACAGGTGCAGACGGCAAGGTGTGGTACAAGGCAAAGTACAATCTGGCAGCAAATAACGAGGAGTGTGTAAGCTATATCAGGTCTGATTTTGTATCAGCAGGTACCGGCACAGCTGCATCAGACAATGCGCAGACAGGGAATGATTCGGCAGACACCGGCAATGCGGATGCCATACAGCAGAATAATGAGGAGCAGCTTGCCCTTGCAACCGCATCGGGAGCATATGCTACAGGTACGATTACAGGTGGCAATGTGTATGTCCGCAATGCAGCAGGCACATCCGGCACTACCAAGGTTGTTTCACTCAACTGGAATCATCAGGTTGACATAATTGGAGAGACTAAGGTAAACGGTGTGGTCTGGTATAATGTCAAGGGTACTTTAAACGGCAAGGCATTTACGGGCTGGACTATCAGTACATACATAAAGGTGACATACAATAATAGCGGAGACAATACTGATTTTGTCACGGCTATGAAGAATGCAGGCTTTCCTGACAGTTATATTCCAAACCTTACAGCTCTTCACAATAAGTATCCAAGCTGGACATTTGAGGCTGTGAATACAGGTTTGAATTGGGATACGGTGATTGAAAATGAAAGTGTAAACGGACTTAATCTGGTATCCAAATCAGCAGACAATGCCAAGAAATCCACAGCTGCCGGAGCATATAACTGGTCAACAAATACGTGGGTTGAGTACGAACCGGGATGGGTGTCAGCAAGCAGTGCCTATATTGCTTATCTCATGGATCCTAGGAACTTTCTTGATGAGACCAATATTTTTCAGTTTCAGAGTCTGGCATACAGTCCGAATGAGGCACTTGAAGGTGTCAAGTCCATAGTAAAAGGCACATTTATGGAGGGAACAAAGACCTATTCCAACAATGGCGAGAAAATCAATTATGCAAGCACATTCATGGATGTGGCAAAGAGCAGTGGAGTAAGTGCATACCATATAGCATCGCGTATAAAGCAGGAGCAGGGAAAAAAGGGAACGAGCCCTCTTATTTCGGGTACATATTCCGGATACGAAGGATATTATAATTATTTTAATTTTAGTGCAACCGGAAACACGAAGGCACAGATTTATAAAAATGGTCTGTCTTTTGCCAAGAAGCAGGGCTGGAATACAAGAGTAAAGTCCATAAACGGCGGAGCTGTAAAGGTGGGCAGCAATTATATAAATAAGGGTCAAAATACACTGTATTTTGAGAAGTTTAATGTAGTAAATACAAGCTCGCTGTATTTCCATCAGTACATGGGCAATGCCACAGCGGCTCTTACTGAGGGACAGAGTCTGGCTAAAGGATATTCAGACAGGAATCAGGCTTTTGTATTTAAAATACCTGTATACAACAATATGCCATCGTCAGCAGTGGGCTTCGATAAAGCTGGCGATACCAATAACTATCTGCAGTCGCTTGCGATAAGTGGTGTAACACTCACACCGGCCTTCAATGGAGCGACAACAAGCTATTCAGCAGTTGTTTCAAATGCTATAAGCTCAGTGACTGTTTCGGCAGATGCAGTTTCAGGAAACAGTGGTGTTTCAGGCACAGGAAGCTATTCGCTTGCTGTCGGAAATAATACAATTAAGGTAAAATGCAAGTCGCAAAGCGGTGATACAAGAACATACACTATCAATATAAACAGGCAGGCGGCATCTGCAAATAATGCAGGTGGCAATAATAATCAGAACAATAATAACCAAAATAATACAGATGTAAACATAACATCAGGTAAATACAGTATAGGTACTTATATTACAGGCATTGAGCCTGGAACCGGTGCAGCTGATTTTGTGAAGAATATAGCAGTATCAGCATCAGGTACTGTAAAGCTTTTGACAAGCTCAGGCTCAGAAAACAGCGGAAAGATTGCAACAGGCAATAAAGTGGCTGTTTATGATGCTTCAGGTAATCTGAAAAAGACATACGATATTGTTATATATGGAGATATCAATGGTGATGGTGCTGTAAATGCTCTTGATATGATTAAGCTCAACAGACATATTTTAGGAAAGGGAACACTCACAGGTGCTTATCTGGAGGCAGCTGATGCTAACAGAAAGCGTGATGGTGGAAATGCCCTTGATATGATAATCATGAACAGACACATACTGGGCAAATCAAAGATATCGCAGAATTAGAAATGTGAGGAAAGATATGAAGAAATTATTTGGATGTATATTATCACTTGTTGTGGCGGTGATGCTTGTTTTCACACCTGCCGAGCATGTATATGCGCAGGGACTTGGTCTCAGTGTCAGCTCAAGCTCTGTAGCTGTTGGAAAAACAGTTAAGGTGACTGTTTCCATGCCGTCTGGATATTTTGGCACTGTAGTTATCTCAAGCTCTGATGAGGGAGTACTGAGTAACGGAGGGGATGGTGTGGCCAATATTGGTGACGCCGCAGGATATCCCACATCGCAGTCATTTTCATTTACGGCGAAGGCTGCAGGAAGCTGCACTATAAAGGCATATTGTACAGTTGTAGGAGATGCAGAGGGCAACGATGCCGGAGGTGTAATTACCGGTGCCAGCACGAAGGTGACGGTAACAAGTGCTTCATCAAACAACGATTCAAACAGCAACAAGGATAACAAGGACAATTCCGGCAGCAATACCGGCAATGACAGTAATGCAAATAAAGATAATGAAAACAAAGGGGAAAAGAAATCCTCAAACGCATCTCTTGGTTCGCTTGTTATCTCAGCAGGTACGCTTTCCCCTGAGTTTTCTGCTGCGACAAAGGATTACACAGCTACAGTAGATTACAGCTGTTCAAGCCTTGCGGTTACAGCAAATCCGGCTGATTCCAAGGCGAGTGTGACATCCGTCACAGGCAATGATTCACTTGAGGTTGGAGAGAATACGGTCAGCGTTGTTGTGACAGCAGAGGACGGCAGCACAAGCACATACAATATAGTTGTTACCAGAAGAGCCGAGGATGATCCGGAGAATGCAGATAAGCAGGATAACTGGAAGAAATTCGATATAAATGGCACAGAGTGGACTATGGTAAATGACATTCCAGAGGATGTTGTTCCTGAAGGTTTTGAGCACTCAAAGACAGTGATTGACGGACTTGAATACAATACCCTTCATGGAACCTTTGGTGATATCACGCTTGTGTATTTACAGTCGGAAAGCGGAAATGGGCTTTTTGTATATGATGCTGCCCAGAATGCAGCATATGAGTTTGTCCGTATCAATTCAGAGTCACATTTTATAGTGGTTTTACTGCCTAAGGTGGATGATGTGCCTGAGGGATATAATGAGATATCGCTCTCTATAGAGGGCAAGGGTGTGGCAACAGCCTACCAGACCAAAGCCGAAAAAACCGATGATCAGACAAAGGATTTTTACCTCGTATATGCCATGAATGACAATGGTGAGAGTGGCTGGTACACATATGATAGCGTAGATGGCACATATATGAGGACCGAGCTCAGCACACCTACAGTGGCACAGGAGGAAAACGATGCGGTAAAGAGTGAGCTTGTTCCGGGAATTGCCAATAAATATCTTGTTTTAGCTGCAATACTGGTTCTTATTATCATTATTCTGTTACTGTTGCTTATTGTATCAGCTGTGAAAAACAGAAAATATAAGGCAATGGACTATCATGATGACGATGATGATGTAGATGATGCAGCAGAAGATGTATCAAATGAAGCTTTGGAAGAAACAACTGATGAAACTGCGGACGAGATAGCAGATGAGCCGGAAGAAGAGGTTACAGAAGAGTCGTTAGATGAAGTGGAAGAAGAAGCTGCAGAAGAAACAGCAGATGAAGCTGTAGAAGAGCCGGCAGATGAAGTCGCAGAAGAAACAGCGGAAGGTGCTGCAGATGAGCAAAAGATGGCTACGGATGAAAATATATCAAATGCATCCTATGTCGGAAGAACCGTAGAAATTACACCTGATTCTAAGAAAGCTGTTGAGAATGAAAACTCTGAGTTTGATTTAAAAGACGATTCAAGGCAGGAAAACGTTTCTGACACAGAAAACGATGCTGATGAGGATGCTTTAAAGAATCAGCTTCAAAGGGCACTTGATGGATTTGTCAATGAGGGAAATAAGCCGTCTGAGACTATAGACAGCAGTGCAAAGGATGATAATGAAGATGACAGCGAGGATGATGATTTGCAGTTCATCGACTTAAATTAGTGAATATGACTGGAGGATATGACTTGAAACCATATACAAGTAAGGCTAAAAAAGCAATAGATTTGGCTGCACGTATATCAAAGAAAATGAATTACAGCTATGTTGGAACAGAGCACATACTGGCTGGCCTTATAAAAGAGGGCACCGGTGTGGCAGCTGAGGTTCTAACAGCCTGCAATGTGGAATATGATAAGCTTATTTCGATGATTGAAGACCTGATTTCACCGGGGGATAACATCGAAGTGATGGACAGGGATGGCTATTCACCAAGGACACAGAGAGTATTGGAGCGTGCATCGGAGGAAGCCGATAGATTTGAGTGCAATGAGATAGGTACAGAACACTTGCTGATGGCTATAGTACTGCAGGGAGACTGTGCAGCTGCAAGACTTTTAAACACCATGGGTGTTAACAGTCAGAAGATGTTTATAGATATTCTTGGTGCGATGGGTGAGGATCCGTCTGCATACAGGGATCTGATGAAAAGCTACAGTACATCATACAATTCTGCGACTCCTGTATTAGATCAGTATTCCAGAGATTTGACAGATATGGCAGAGGCAGGGCTTCTTGACCCTGTTATAGGCAGAAAAAAGGAGATGGAGCGCGTTATCCAGATACTTTGCCGCCGTGGCAAAAACAATCCATGTCTGATTGGAGAGCCGGGAGTGGGCAAGACCGCTATAGTAGAAGGACTTGCGCAGGATATAGTCAGTGGCAATGTTCCGGATATTCTTTTGGGAAAGAGACTGGTTTCACTTGATATGTCCGGGCTTGTAGCCAAATCAAAGTATCGTGGTGAGTTTGAGGAGCGTATCAAGAAGGTGATAAGCGAGGTTTCAAATGCCAAAAATGTACTGCTTTTCATTGATGAGCTTCACACTATAATAGGTGCAGGAGGAGCAGAAGGCTCGTTAGATGCATCTAACATATTAAAGCCTGCGCTTGCCAGAGGCGAGGTACAGGTAATCGGCGCCACTACCATAGAAGAGTACCGCAAATACGTGGAAAAGGATGCTGCGCTTGAGCGCCGTTTCCAGCCGGTGATGGTTGAGGAGCCGGGTGTGGATGAGACAATAGAGATACTCACAGGATTAAAGGGACTCTATGAGAAGCATCATGGTGTCATCATAACAGATGAGGGTGTGAAAGCAGCAGTAAACCTTTCTGCACGATATATAAATGACAGATTTTTACCTGATAAGGCGATAGACCTGATGGATGAAGCGGCAGCCAGGATAAGGCTTAAGAATCTGACATCATCTGACGAGTTGCTTGCTCTGAAAAAAGAGATAACAGATAAGCAGAACCAGGTGGAAAATGCTTTATCGAATGGAGATCTCGCAGCTGCCGGCGCGCTTATGTCAGAAAAGGAAGTACTTGAAAATAAACAGCAGAAGCTTATGAGAAAGAACCGTCGCACAGGAGCCAAAAATCAGCCTGTAGTCGGCGAAAATGAGATAGCGGATGTAGTATCGGGATGGACCAAAATACCTGTAAATAAGCTTACAGAGTCAGAGGCAGGACGACTTGCAAAGCTTGAACAGATACTTCACAAGCGTGTAATAGGACAGGAGGAGGCTGTTTCTGCTGTCGCAAAGGCAGTCAGACGAGGCCGTGTTGGTTTAAAGGATCCTAAGAAGCCGATTGGCTCATTCCTGTTTTTGGGACCGACAGGAGTAGGTAAGACGGAGGTGTCAAAGGCGCTTGCTGAGGCTGTCTTTGGCAAAGAAGATGCCATGATACGTGTTGACATGTCAGAGTACATGGAAAAGCATAGTGTTTCAAAGATGATTGGTTCACCACCGGGATATGTGGGACATGAGGAGGGCGGACAGCTCTCAGAGAAGGTCAGACGCAATCCTTTTTCTGTTATACTGTTTGATGAGATAGAAAAAGCACATCCTGATGTGTTCAATATACTTTTACAGGTGCTTGATGATGGTAGAATCACTGATTCACAGGGGCGCACGGTTGATTTCAAGAATACAATAATCATCATGACATCAAATGCAGGAGCTTCTTCTATTATAGAACCAAAGCGCCTTGGCTTTGGCGCTGGTGAGGATGAAAAGCAGGATCACGAGCGTATGAAGAACAGTGTCATGGAGGAGGTCCGCCGTATATTTAAACCTGAGTTTTTGAACCGAATCGACGAGACTATTGTATTTAGAGCTCTCAACAAGGATGACATGAAGCATATAGTGACACTTCTTGTAAAGGAGCTTAAGAAACGCTGTAAAGAACAGCTTGATATAGAGCTCACAGTGCGCGACAGTGCAAAATCCTTTATCGTGGACAAAGCCTATGATAGAAAATATGGCGCAAGACCTCTTAAACGAAAACTTCAGGAGGAGATTGAAGACCGTATGTCAGAGGATATTATTACCGGCAAAATTAAGCGCGGCAATAAGGTAATAATTTCTACGAAAAACAAACAAATTTCATTGACTGTTGAGTAGAATTGGATTTATAATTAATATATCAATATAGCTACGGGAGGATAAAAATGGCTGTAATAAGTGAATTAATCCGTACTGAGGAAAACGGAAAGCTCAGCTTCGGAGATTATACATTGGCTGCAAAGGCAAAGCTTGACAATTTTGAGAAGGATGGAGATATCTACAAGGTAAAGACCTTTAAGGAGATTACAAAGCTCGAAAGAAACGGACTCTTTGTATACGAGTCTGTTCCGGGAACAGCGGTTATGGATTTCGAGGAGACTGCTGATACAGTGACATTTACTGTGGAGGGACCTGAGGATGCTCAGATTACTCTTGGCCTTGAAGAGGAGACAGAGTACGAAATTGATATAGCTGGAGCTGTTGCAGGTACTATGAAGACAAATCTCGGCGGCAAGCTCAGCTTAAGCGTAGAGCTTGAGGGTGTTGATTCAGTCGATATCAAAGTATCAAGAAAATAGAGCATATTTTTAGCCCGGTGAAAGCCGGGCTTTTTGTATTTTATAAAGGAGAACAATATGGCAAAAGGAAAGACCTCTGTATTTTTCTGCCAGGAATGTGGTTATGAATCGGCAAAATGGATGGGACAGTGCCCGGCCTGTAAGGAATGGAATACATTTGTAGAGGAAACCGTAGATAAAAAGTCGATAAGCTCGTCGGGAAAAGTAAAAAAAGAATCAAAGGCGGCACAGGTTCTGCCTCTTTCGGCAGTAAAAAGCGAGAAAGAGGAGCGTATAGTGACAGGTATAGCCGAGTTTGACAGAGTGCTTGGTGGAGGAATTGTGAGGGGGTCGCTTGTGCTTGTGGGAGGAGATCCGGGTATAGGAAAATCCACGCTACTACTTCAGGTATGCAGGGAACTTTCACAAAAAAAGGTGCCATTACTTTATGTGTCAGGTGAGGAATCCCTGCATCAGATAAAGATGCGTGCCGACAGACTTGGTGATTTTACGGATTCACTGGAGCTTTTATGTGAGACAAGTCTTGATATAGCAAAGGACGTGATTCAACGAAAAAAACCGGAGGTTGTTGTAATAGATTCCATCCAGACTATGTACAATGAGGAGATAGCGTCGGCACCGGGCAGTGTCTCACAGGTCAGGGAGACAACCGGAGTGCTTATGCAGCTTGCAAAGACTCTGGGTATTTCTGTTTTTATAGTAGGACATGTGACAAAGGATGGTGCGGTTGCGGGGCCTAGGACGTTAGAGCATATGGTTGATACTGTGCTTTATTTTGAGGGTGACAGGTATGAGTCGTACAGGATACTTAGAGGTGTTAAGAACAGATTTGGTTCGACCAATGAGATAGGCGTATTTGAAATGAAGGCGGAGGGACTTGTTGAGGTGGAAAATCCGTCGGAGTATATGCTTAGCGGTAAGCCCGAGGGAGCATCAGGATCAATTGTCACATGTTCCATAGAGGGAAGCCGCCCGATACTTCTCGAGATACAGGCTCTTGTATGTCACAGCTTTTTTAATAATCCAAGGCGTACAGCAAATGGCACAGATTATAATAAAGTAAATCTACTCATGGCGGTCCTTGAAAAAAGAGCCAACCTGTCACTGTCAGACTGTGACGCTTATGTGAATATAGCAGGCGGTATAAGGATGAACGAACCGGCGATAGACCTTGGGATAGTGCTTGCAATCGCATCAAGCAAAAAGGATATTATAGTGCGTGAGGATACCATATGCTTTGGAGAGGTGGGCTTAAGCGGAGAGGTACGCGGAGTTACCATGTCCGAGCAGCGTGTGGCTGAGGCAAAGAAGCTTGGCTTTAAAAAGTGTATTGTTCCCAAAGTGTGTCTTGCAGGAGTGTCGCATATTAGTGGAATTGAGATTGTCGGTGTGGCAAATATCAAGGAAGCGATAGAGGCTGTCAGATAGTAATTGTGAGAATTGTATATAATAAACAGACAATTTAGAAAACTTATGCTTTTTAAGATAGTTTTACTACTTTAATTAATTGCAGTAAATCCGTTGACATATATGTGCCGGGATGATATTATATCAAAGCTGACTCGCGGGACACATTGAGTTGTAGAGCTTGTGAGTTACATTTTACAGACATGACTTTATAGATACTGCTTTGAAAACAAGTTGAAAAAGTTATGAAAAAAGTTCTTGACAAATGAAAAACATTTTGATAGAATAAACAAGCTGTCGC
>OHST01000861.1_pt1 | contig 14470 bp, 10 predicted proteins | sample 1578841 | NCBI WGS metagenome assembly OHST01 (sample SAMEA3879593, study PRJEB24766) | human gut metagenome | biome: human-associated habitat; feature: feces | place: USA | collected 1985/1987 | reverse complement strand
GCTCCTCCCTGTTTCCGCCGCTGGCGGCGGTCGTCGCCGTTGCCCCCAAAAGGGGAGCCATTGGCAGGCCGGGCCACTTCCTACTGGACGCCTGAGGCTCAATGTGGCGCAAAAGGGCGGGCCTTGCTACAGAGGCCAGCAGCTTCTGGACAACGCACCTTGTCAAGCTGCCGTGAATCGAGGCAGCAGGGCACTACTGTTTTCGAAATATCGGGCTTTGCTCGTTCCGCGTGGGCTTGACCGGCTCGCCAGTGCCTCTCCCTCTGGGAGAGGTGGCAGCGCGGCAGCGCTGACGGAGAGGGCAAGGACGCTAAAGGAAAAGATGAACGAATGAATCAATATAAAGTTACTGTTTTAGGTGCCGGTCTGGCGGGCTGCGAAGCGGCCCTCTGGCTGGCGGGAAAAGGCGTACAGGTGGAGCTCTACGAGCAGAAGCCCACCCACTTCTCCCCGGCCCACAAGAGCGAGGGCTTCGCGGAGCTCATCTGCTCCAACAGCCTGAAAGCCGAGCGTCTGGACTCCGCCTCCGGCCTGCTGAAGGAGGAGATGCGCCGGATGGGCAGTCAGCTCCTGAACGCCGCCGAGGCGGCCCGCGTGGCCGCGGGCGGTGCGCTGGCCGTGGACCGCGACACCTTCAGCGCCGAAGTCACCCGGATGGTGGAGGCTGAGCCGAACATCACCGTTCACCGGGAGCGGGTGGAGCACATCGACGAGAGCACCCCCATCCTCGTGGCCACCGGCCCCCTGACGGACGGTGCGCTGGCGGACGAGATCGGCCGCCTGACCGGCGATGAGCGCCTCCACTTCTACGACGCCGTGGCCCCCATCGTAACGGCGGAGAGCCTCGACTATGAGAAGGTGTTTGCCGCCTCCCGTTACGACCGGGGCGAGGCCGACTACCTCAACTGTCCCTTCAACAAGGCCGAGTACGAGGCATTCCACGCCGCGCTGGCCTCGGCAGAGCGAGCTCCGCTCCATGAGTTCGACGCGGGCGCAGAGCAGGGCGCACAGCCCGACCCCGATGCCCACGGCAAGAAAGCGGATACCGTCACGGTCTACGAGGGCTGCATGCCCATCGAGATCATGGCCGCCCGGGGTGCCGACACCATGCGGTTCGGCCCCCTGCGCCCGGTGGGCCTCATCGCCCCCCGCACCGGCCACCGCCCCTGGGCCAACGTCCAGCTCCGGGCCGAAAATAAGGAGCGGACCCTGTATAACATCGTGGGTTTCCAGACAAACCTGAAATGGGGCGAGCAGAAGCGGGTGTTCAGCATGATACCCGGCCTCGGGAACGCCGAGTTCGTCCGGTACGGCGTCATGCACCGGAACACCTTCCTCGACGCACCCCGGGTGCTGAGCGCAGGGCTCTGCCTCAAGGAGCACCCCAACGTCTTCTTTGCAGGCCAGATCACCGGCTTCGAGGGCTATATGGAGAGCGCGGCCTGCGGCCTGCTGGCGGCGCGGAACATTTACGCCCGTCTCGAGGGCAAAGAGCTGCCCGCACCGCCCATCGACACCATGTGCGGTGCGCTCATCCAGTATCTCACCACCGAGAACAAACACTTCCAGCCCATGGGCGCGAACATGGGCATCCTGCCCCCGCTGCCGGAGGACCAGCGTCCCCGCGACAAGCGCCTGCGTTACATGGCCGTGGCCGAACGGGCCGTGGCCAGCTTCCAGCAGTGGCTGGATGAAAATAACTTCTGAATGGGCAGTGGGCTAGGCTGCTGACAGAAAGGATGAAACCTATGAAGATCATCGTAGATATGATGGGCGGCGACAACGCCCCCCTGGCCGTGCTGGAAGGCGCGGCTGCTGCCGTGAAGGAATACGGCGTCCAGCTCATCGGCGTGGGCAACGAGGCCCTTGTCCGCAAGACCGCCGCCGACAACAACATCTCTCTGGACGGCATCGAGCTGGTGAACTGCACTGAGGCCATTGAGATGTGCGACGAGCCGGCCAGGGCCATCCGCACGAAGAAGGATTCCTCCATCGTCGTGGGCCTGAATATGCTCAAAGAGGGCAAAGGCGACGCCTTCGTCTCCGCCGGCAGCACCGGCGCGCTCCATGTGGGCGCAAGCCTCATCGTCCGCACCCTGCGGGGCGTCAAGCGCCCGGCGCTGGCCACCATGGTGCCGGCCAAAAATAAGGCGTATCTGCTGCTGGACTGCGGCGCGAATGTCGAGTGCCGCCCCGAGATGCTGGCCGCTTTCGCCGTCATGGGCAGCTGCTACGTGAACAAGGTGGAGGGCCGCACCTCCCCCAGCGTGGCGCTGGCCAACAACGGCGCCGAGGAGAGCAAGGGTACCCCAATGCTCAGAGAAGCCCATCAGCTGCTCAAGACCATCCCGGGCATCCGCTTTGTGGGCAACATCGAGCCCCGTGACGTGCCGAACGGCGATGTGGACGTGGTCGTCTGCGATGGCTTCACCGGCAACGTCATCCTCAAGCTGACCGAGGGCGTCGCCAAGATGCTGCTGGGGATGCTCAAGGGAATGTTCCTCAAGAACCTGGGCGGCAAGCTGGCCTATCTGCTGCTGAAGGACAGCGTGTCCGACCTCAAGCACCAGATGGACAGCGAGGAGTACGGCGGCGCACCCTTCCTGGGCGCAAAGCAGCCGGTCATCAAGGCTCACGGCTCCTCTAAGGCCAAGGGCATCAAGAACGCCATCCGTCAGGCTAAAATTTGCGTGGAGAACGATCTGTGCGGCACCATGCAGGCTGCGCTGGACGAACTGAACACCACCAAGGAATAACATCGCAAAAGGGAGTAAAAAAACATGAGCCATCAGTTGGAAACAATTATTGGTTACAAGTTCAAGCACCCGGAGCTGCTGGAAACGGCGCTCACCCACACCAGCTACGCCAACGAGACCCGCCCGCCCGTCAAGCACAACGAGCGGCTTGAGTTTCTGGGCGACAGCGTGCTGCAGATCGTCTCGGCAGACTACCTGTTCCACGCCTATGCCGACCGCCCCGAGGGCGATCTGACCCGCATCCGCTCCAGCCTCGTCAGCGAGGGCGCACTGTTCCAGTTCGCTCAGGAGATCAATCTCGGCGATTACCTGCGTCTGGGCCGGGGCGAAGAGCACTGCGGCGGCCGCACCCGCCCCAGCGTCGTGTCGGACGCCTTTGAAGCCCTTATCGCCGCCCTCTACCTCGACGGCGGCATGGAGGTGGCAAAGAACTTCATCCTGCCCTTCATCACCGAGGGCAAGCACGCCGAGGCCGACTACAAGACCCGCCTGCAGGAGATCGTCCAGCAGAACCCCGAGGAGAAGCTGAGCTATGTGGTGGAGCAGGAGACCGGCCCCGACCACAACAAGCACTTTGTGGTGGCCGTCCGGTTCAACTCGGACTGCGTGGCCCGGGGCGAGGGCCGCAGCAAGAAAATGGCGGAGCAGCACGCCGCCCGCGAGGCCCTGAAGCTGCTGGGCGTCATCAAGGAAAAGTAACATGGTGTTCAAGGAACTGGAAATTCAAGGTTTCAAGAGCTTCCCCGATAAGGTCAGGATACGCTTCGACGAGGGCGTCACCGGCGTCGTCGGCCCCAACGGCTCGGGCAAGTCGACGCTGGCCTCGGTGCTTGCGGGCAATGAAAAGTTCACCGTCACCGAAGGTTCGGCGACGTTCCTGGGGCAGGATCTGCTGAACATGCCGATCGAAGACCGGGCGCGCCTGGGCCTGTTCCTCGGCTTCCAGTACCCGGTCGAGATCCCGGGCGTCACGATGGCCAATTTCATGAAGCTGGCCGTGAACGAACAGCGCAAGTTCCGCGGCGAGGAGCCGCTGACGGCCGCCGAGTTCCTGCGCCTGATGCGCGAGAAGAGCGCTGTCGTGGAGCTCGATGCGAAGCTCACGTCGCGTGCCGTGAACGAAGGCTTCTCGGGCGGTGAGAAGAAGAAGAACGAGATTTTCCAGATGGCGATGCTCGACCCGAAACTGGCGATCCTCGACGAGACCGACTCGGGACTCGACATCGACGCCCTGCGCATCGTCGCCACGGGCGTTACGAAACTTCATACGCCCCAGAATGCCACGGTGGTCATCACGCACTACCAACGGCTGCTGGACTACATCGTGCCCGACGTGGTGCATGTGCTCTACAAGGGGCGCATTATCCATACGGGCGACAAGACGCTGGCCCTCAAACTCGAAAAGGAGGGTTACGACTGGTTGATTAACGATTACAGGGAATGACGGCGCTTTACGATATAATCCGTGGGTTCCGTACGGCCGAGGGCGAAGTGTTCCGGGTTGCCGGGACGGAAAGCGAGCCTTTCGCTGCGGTCGATCCCCGGCGTATGCGTGTCGAGGTCGCGGCGGGGGCTTCGCTGCGGCTGGCCGTGCTCCATACTTCGCCCGAGGTGTCGGCCCTGGAGATTGTGCTGGAGGAGGACGCACGCCTCGTATTGGTTGAGTTGTTCGTTTCCGAAGCCTTTGCGGAGGTGGCCGTCAGGCAGGCGGCCCGCAGCCTTTGCCATATCACGGCGGTGCAGCTTTCGAGCGCCAATGCCTCCTATACGGTCGATCTCGACGGGCCGGGTGCCGAAAGCCTGTTGGGCGGGGTGTTCCTCGCCGCCGGGCAGGAGCATTGCGTTGTCAGGCTGCGGACGAACCACAACGTGCCTGACTGCCGCAGCAACTCTTATATAAAAGGTGTCGCGGGCGGTACGGCCGTAGGGGAGTTTTGCGGACTGGTCTATGTGGCGCCCGACGCCCAGCGTACCGATGCGCAGCAGCAGAACCGCAACATTCTGCTCAGCGAGACGGCGCGTATCACGACCCAGCCCCAGCTGGAGATCTATGCCGATGACGTGAAATGCTCGCACGGCGCGACGGTGGGGCAGATGGATTCCGAGGCGATCCTCTATATGCGGCAGCGCGGCCTGAGCGAAGCCCAGGCGCGGGGGTTGCAGATCGAGGGCTTCGTGGGCGATGTCGTACGCCGCTGCGGCATCGAACCGCTGTGCGAGGCGGCGATGGAGGCGGTGGTTGCCAAACTGGAAAAATCATAACGATGTTCGACGTTGAAAAAATACGCGGGGAGTTCCCGATCCTGGGGCGCGAGGTCTACGGCAAGCCGCTGGTTTACCTCGACAGCGGCGCCACGGCGCAGAAACCGCTGGCCGTGATCGAGATGGTCGATTACCTGCAGCGCGGACTCAACGCCAATATACATCGCGGGGTGCACTACCTTTCGGAGGAGGCCACGACGCTTTACGAGGCGGCACGCGAGCGTATCGGCGCTTTTATCGGCGCGGCCGAAAAGGAAGAGGTCGTCTTTACGGCCGGCGCTACGGCTTCGCTCAATACGGTGGCCTATGCCTGGGGTGAAAAGTTCGTCCGTGCGGGCGACAATATCCTTGTCAGCGAGATGGAGCACCACTCCAATATCGTGCCCTGGCAGATGCTCGCCGAACGCAAGGGGGCGGAAATCCGCGTCCTGCCCTTCGACGACGAGGGGCGCCTGTGCACCGAACTGCTACCGTCGCTGCTGGATGACAAGACCCGCATCGTCGCCGTTACGCAGGCTTCGAATACGCTCGGAACGCGTCCCGACCTGCGGCCCGTCATCGACGCGGCACATGCCGTGGGGGCGATCGCCGTGGTGGACGGATGCCAGGGTGTCGTGCACGGCGGTGTCGACGTGCAGGCTTTGGATTGCGACTTCTATGCCTTCTCGGGGCATAAGCTCTTCGGCCCGACGGGCATCGGCGTGCTGTATGGCAAACGTGCGCTGCTCGAAGCCATGCCGCCGTTCCTCGGCGGGGGCGATATGGTCGATACCGTGACCTTCGCCAAGACCACCTATGCGCCCGTGCCGCTCAAGTTCGAAGCTGGTACGGCCAATTTCACCGGGGCCATCGCCCTGGGCGAAGCCGTGAAATTCGTCGGGCGTTTCGACCCGGCCGAGGTCGAGGCGCACGAGGCGGCACTGCTGCACCGTGCGACCGAACGGCTTTCGGCCGTCGACGGGCTGCGGATTTACGGTACGACGCCCGGCAAGTGTGCCATCGTGTCGTTCAACGTCGAAGGTGTGCATCCCTACGACATGGGCATGATCCTCGACAAGCTGGGTATCGCCGTCCGTACCGGGCAGCACTGTGCCGAACCCACCATGACGCATTTCTCCACGACGGGGATGTGCCGCGCTTCGTTCGCGCTCTACAATACGCTGGCCGAGGCCGATGCGCTGGCCGACGGCGTGGAACGCGCGGTGCGGATGCTGCGCGGATAGCGGGCCGGGCGACTTATTGAAGGATAAAAACTTAAATAATCAGGAATTAACCTATGTTCATAGTACTCGAAGGATTGGACGGGGCCGGTAAATCGACCCAAATCCGCATGTTGCGCCGTTTTTTTGCCGACAGGGGCGTCGAGAGCGAGTATGTGCACTTCCCGCGTTTCGATTCGCCCGTCTACGGCGAGCTGATAGCCCGTTTCCTGCGCGGCGAGTTCGGCGGCGTGGGTGAGGTCGACCCCTATCTCGTGGCGCTGCTCTTCGCGGGCGACCGTGCCGATGCCGCCCCCCGGATCAGGGAGTGGCTCGCGCAGGGCAAGGCGGTCATCCTCGACCGCTATGTCTATTCGAACGTGGGTTTCCAGTGCGCCAAGCTGCCCGCCGGTGAAGAACGCAACCGGTTGGCCGAATGGATCATATACCTCGAATTCTGTCATAACGGCCTGCCGCGTCCCGACGTGTCCTTGTTCCTCGACGTGCCGTTCACCTTTACCGAGCGCAAACTCTCCGAGCTGCGCGAGGGCGACGACCGCGAGTACCTGCAGGGCGGACAGGACATCCACGAGGCGTCGCTCGCCCTGCAGCGGGCCGTGCGCAGCGTCTACCTCGAAGCCGCGGCCAAAGACCCCGCGCTGCGGGTCGTCGATTGCTGCGACCCCTCGGGGGCGATGGATTCCCCGGAGGGTATTTTTGCTAAAATATGTGCCCAGCTGGCACCAATACTCGAAGCCGATGCGGAAGTCCAGGGCCTTTAAACTGCTGGCCAACGTCTGCCGGCTGATCCTTGCCTGCACGTTCATCGTGTCGGGTTTCTCGAAGGTCATCGACCCGTGGGGCACCGCCATGAAGGTCAACGAGTACCTCTCCATCTACGGCATGGAATCCCTCCAGGGGGCGAGCATGGCCTTTTCGATCTGGTTGTGCGGTGCCGAGATGATGATGGGCTGTATGCTCCTCTTCAAGGTGCGTATCCGCCTGATCTCGATCTTCGCCGTGCTGTCCATGCTTTTTTTTACCGCCCTCACCCTGCTCAGCGCTACGGTGATCCCCGTCGAGGACTGCGGTTGTTTCGGCGAGGCGCTGAAGCTGACGCCGTGGCAGACTTTCTACAAGAACCTGGCGCTGCTGCCGATGGCCCTGGTGGTCTGGTGGCGTTACCGCCCCGACAAGATCTTCGCCTTCAACCCCCTGGAAATCGTGCTTACCGTCACTTTTTTCTTCCTTTCGATGTATCTGGGATACTATTGCTACCGCCACCTGCCGCTGATCGACTTCCTGCCCTATAAGGTCGGGGTCAATATCTGGGAGGGGATGCACGCCCCGGTCGTCGAGCCCGGCGAAACGGAGACCGTACTTGTCTACCGCAACATCAAGACGGGCAAGCTGCGCGAGTTTTCGCTCGACGACACGGCCTGGCAGGATGCCGAAAAATGGGAGTGGGTCGATACCCGGACTACGGACGAGATGCCCGCCATCCGCCCGCTCATGAGCGAATTCTCCCTGCGCGATGCCGAAGGGGATGCGACCGAGGAGATCGTGACCGCTCCCGGGCGCGTGTATATGCTCTGCGTTACGTCGTTCGACCGCCTGCCGCGCGGTTGCGCCAAGCGGTTCGCCAAGGTCGTGCGGCGGGCCGCGGAGGAGGGGGCCCGCGTCGTCTGCCTTACCCCGCAGCCGTTGTACGGGGTCACTTACCACGATTTCGGTTCGGGGGATGTACGGTGCTATAACATAGACGCTTCGACCATGAAGACCATGCTGCGCGCCAACAACGGCATGGTGGTGCTGGAGGACGGCGTGATCCGTGCTAAAAAGAATTGTCGCGATATTCGTCCGTAGGGACATTTTGCGGCATGTGGTATGAAAGTTGACCCCGGGAACGGAGTCAACTTTCTTATTATGCGAACTTTCCATGTTTTAATCGTAGTCTTTCTCCTGGGCGCTTGCGCCCGGCGCCAGCCTGTGCCCGAGACCGTGCGTCCCGTCAAAGTTACCATGGCAGCCGGTGCGGCGGTCATCGACAAGGACTTCGCAGGGCTGGCGACGCCCGATGACGCCGTGAACCTCGCCTTCAAGCTTCCGGGGCAGGTGCTCGATGTCCCCGTCGCGCAGGGCGAAAGCGTCAAAAAGGGGGCGCTGCTGGCCGAACTCGATCCCCGGGATATCGAATTACAGGTTTCGGCCGACCGGTCGGCTTTCGAGGAGGCCCGTTCGCAGATGCAGCGTATGCAGCGGTTGTTGGAGCACGAAGCCGTATCCCGCCAGGAGTTCGAAAGCGCCCAGACCCGTTACGCACAAGTCAAGTCCGCCTATGAGAACTCCCTCGGCCTGCTCAAGGAGACCAAGCTCCGTGCGCCTTTCGCCAGCGTCGTGGAACGCAAGTTCGTCGACAACTACGAACGCGTGCAGGCCGGGCAGTCCATCGTCCGCGTCGTGAACCCGGTGACGACCAAGGTGCAGTTCACCATGCCCGAAAGCGGCCTGTCGCTCCTGTCGTCGCCTTCGACCCGCTTCGAAGTCGAGTTCGACAACTACCGGGGCGTCAGGTTCCCCGCCGTGCTGAAGGACTATGCCAAGACATCGTCCGATGCTTCGGGGTTCCCCGTGTCGCTGCGCCTTACGGATGTCGATACCGGGCGCTATTCGATTTCGCCCGGCATGTCGTGCATGGTCACGATGCAGAGCGCCGATCCCGTTACGGATGCGGTATCCCTGCCTGTCTCGGCCGTTTATGCCCCGGCCGAAGGCGGCACTTACGTCTGGGTGGTGACCGGCGGCGACCGTGTCGAGCGCCGGGCCGTGACCCTGGGCGAGTTGTACGGCCGTGACCGGGTCGTGGTCGACAGCGGGGTGGAACCCGGTGAGCGGGTCGTCACGGCCGGGGTTTACCAGCTTCGGCAGGGCGAACGGGTGAGAATCTTAAACTGACACGACGATGAGCCTGCCCGAATATTCATTGAAGAACAGAAAAGTCGTTTGGTTTTTCCTTTTCGTCCTGCTGGCGGGCGGAGCCCTGGGCTTCGTTACGCTGGGCAAGAAGGAGGACTCGGTATTCGTCATCAAGAGTGCGTCGCTGGTCTGCTCCTACCCGGGCGCCACGCCGCTCGAAGTCGAACAGCTCGTGACCGAACCCATCGAGCGCGAGGTGCAGTCGATGCGCCTCGTGCATAAAATCACGTCCGAATCCTATTACGGACTGTCGAAGGTTCTGGTCGAACTCGACCCTGCGACCCGTGCTTCCGAGATACCCCAGTTGTGGGATGAACTGCGGCGCAAGGTGCTCAACATCCAGCCCCGGCTGCCTGCCGGGGCTTCGCCCGTGACCGTGGCCGACGATTTCGGCGACGTCTACGGTATCTATTACGGCCTGTCGGTCGACGGGGGTTTCACCTGGGCGGAACTGCGCGACTGGGCACAGCGGATCAAGACGGCGCTCGTGACGGTCGACGGCGTGCAGAAGGTGAGTCTTTTCGGCGAGCAGACGCCCGTCGTGAACGTCTATGTCAACCTTGCCGCGCTCGCCAACTTCGCTATCCGTCCCGAAACGATCGTGGCGACCATCGGCCAGCAGAACACCATCGTCAACAGCGGTGAGAAACAGGCCGGGGCGCTCCAGATACAGATACTCGAGGCCGGAACCTACAAGAACCTCGACGATATTTCGAACCAGATGCTGACCGCCGCCTCGGGCAAGCAATACCGCCTGGGCGACATCGCCCGCGTCGAACGGGGCTATGCCGACCCGCCGCAGACGCTCATGCGCGTCGACGGCCGCCGTGCCGTGGGCATCGGCATTTCGACCGAGGCGCAGGTCGACGTAGTGAAAACCGGGGAGAAGATCACCCGGGTGCTCGACGGCCTTACGCGCCAGATGCCCGTCGGCATGGATCTTACGGTGCTTTATCCCGAAAACCGCATTGCACGGCAGGCCAATGCGACCTTCGTGCTGAACCTCGCCGAGTCGGTGGCGATCGTCATCCTGATCATCATGCTCGTCATGGGTTTCCGCGCCGGGGTGCTCATCGGCAGCTCGCTGCTGTTCTCCATCGGGGGTACGCTGCTGCTGATGCAGTTTCTGGGCGAGGGGCTCAACCGTACGTCGCTCGCCGGGTTCATCATCGCCATGGGGATGCTCGTGGACAACGCCATCGTGGTGACCGACAACGCGCAGCAAGCCATGCTGCGGGGCGTCGCGCGGCGCCGTGCGGTCGTCGACGGGGCGAATGCCCCGCGCTGGAGCCTGCTCGGCGCGACGCTGATCGCCATTTTCTCGTTCCTGCCACTCTATCTGGCCCCCTCGTCGGTGGCCGAGATCGTCAAGCCTTTGTTCGTCGTGCTGGCGCTCTCGCTGCTGCTGAGCTGGGTGCTGGCCCTAACGCAGACGCCGCTCTTCGGCGACTTCATGCTCCGTGTCAAACCCGTCGCGCACGATCCCTACGATACGAAATTCTACCGCACTTTCGACCGCATCCTGGCTGCCCTGCTGCGATGGAGGTGGGGTGTCGTGGCAGGTGTCGCGGCGCTCTTTGCGGCGGCATTGGCGGTAATGGGTCTCATGCCTCAGAATTTCTTCCCGTCGCTCGACAAGCCCTATTTCCGTGCCGACGTGCTGTTGCCCGAGGGATACAATATCCGGGACACGGAACGCAACCTGCGCACGATGGAGGAGTGGCTCCATGCGCAGCCCGAGGTGAAGACCGTCTCGGTGACGATGGGTTCCACGCCGCCGCGCTACTACCTGGCAAGCAGCAGCGTTTCGCTGCGTCCCAATTTCGGGAACATCCTCGTCGAACTGCACGACAAAGGGCAGACCGAAGCTGTCGAGGCGCGTTTCAACGCCTATGTCCGGGCGATGTGCCCCGACGTGTGGCTGCGCTCGTCGCTCTTCAAACTCTCGCCCGTGCCCGATGCGGCGATCGAATTCGGCTTCATCGGCGACGATATCGACACGCTCCGCCGCCTGACGCAGGCCGCCGAAGAGATCATGTGGCGGACGCCCGGCACGGTCAACATCCGCAACAGCTGGGGCAACCGTGTCCCGACGTGGCTGCCGCTCTACTCGCAGATGAAGGGACAGCGTATCGGCGTCACCCGCAGCCAGATGGCGCAGGGCATCACCATCGCCACGCAGGGTTACCGTCTCGGCGAATACCGCGAGGGCGACCAGTTCATGCCGATCCTTCTGAAGGATGAGAATATCGACACCTACAACCTCACCAACCTGCAGGCGCTGCCGATCTTCACCCCCGCCGGCAAGGTCTACTCCATCGAGCAGGCGACCGACGGCTTCCGCTTCGAATACCGCGTCGGAGTGGTGAAACGCTACAACCGTCAGCGGGTCATGAAGGCGCAGTGCGACCCCGGCCGCGGGGTCAACACCATGCGGCTCTACGCTGCGCTGCGGGATTCCGTTCTGCGCGGCGTGGTGCTCCCCGAAGGGTATTCGATGAAGGTCTTCGGCGAGCAGGAGAGCCAGCAGGAATCCAACTCGGCCCTGGCCAGGTACATGCCCCTGACGATGGTGCTTATCTTCATCGTGCTGCTCCTGCTTTTCCGCAACTACCGCGAGCCGGTCGTCATCCTGCTGATGATCCCGCTGATCTTCATCGGCGTGGTGCTCGGACTGGCCGTCACGGGCAAGGTTTTCAACTTCTTCTCCCTGCTGGGACTGCTGGGGTTGGTGGGCATGAACATCAAGAACGCCGTGGTGCTGGTCGGACAGGTCGGCGTGCTGCGCTCCGAAGGCAAGGATGCCTACGAAGCCCTCACGGCGGCTACGCGCAGCCGAATCGTCCCCGTGGCGATGGCTTCGGGTACCACGATTCTCGGTATGCTGCCCCTGTTGTTCGACTCGATGTTCGGCGCCATGGCCGCCACGATCATGGGCGGCCTGCTCGTCGCCACGCTGCTGACGGTCTGCGTGCTGCCGGTCGTCTATGCCATTTTCTACAATATCCGCAAGTCATGAAGAATTATCTGATCCTCTCCGCACTGCTGGCCTTCGTGCCCGCCGCCGCCCAGACCTCGCTCGGCGACTACCGGCAGGCCGTGACCGAATACAGCTGGGAGCTGAAGGTCGCCGCATCGAAGAGCGATGCCGCTTCCCAGACCATGGGCCAGGCTCGTACGGGTTACCTGCCGCGGCTGTCGCTCGACGGCAGTTTCACCGCCACGGTACACCACTACGACGGGGTGGAGCGGTGGAATTTCAGCGTCCTTCCGCAACTCGTGCAGACCGTCTACGGCGGCGGGGCCGTACGTGCGGCCTACAAACAGGCCGAGCTGGGCTACGACATCGCCCTCTGCGACGAGGAGTTCACGCAGCTCGACGTGCGTTATGCGGCCGAGTATACCTACTGGAACCTCTCCGCCATGGAGTTGTATGCCGCATCCATGCGCCAGTATGTCAACATAATCCGCTCGCTCAAGGAGGTCGTCGACCGCCGTTTCGCCGAGGGCTACATTGCCAAGGGCGATGTGCTGATGATCGACGCCCGTCTGAGCGAAGCGCAGTACGGGCTGGTGAGTGCCGAGCAGAATTATACCGTCGCGCTGCACAATTTCAACATCCTGCGCGGCACGGATCCCGACCTTGCGGTGGAACTTGCCCAGGGCATCCGCGATTCGCTGCCGCAGCCTGTGCGCGTACTGCCCGACGAGGTGCTGGGGCGCCGTCCGGATTATATGGCTGCCCGGTTGCGCAGCGAACAGGCCGACGCGGGTATCCGGGCGGCGCGCGCGCCGTTCAATCCGCAGGTGAGCGTCGGCATCGGCGGCTCGTGGCAGCCGTATTTCCCCAACCGGACGGGCGCCACGACGGTCGACGGCTCGGCGTTCGTGAAACTCACGCTCCCGATTTTCCATTGGGGCGAACGCCGCCGCGCCACGGGTGCTGCACGCGCCGTCCAGCGGCAGAGCGAGTGGAACACCGCGCTGCTGCACGACAATATCGTGCGCGACGAGATGAACGGCTGGACGGCGCTGGTCAACAGCCGGGCACAGGTCGATGCCACGGAGCAGAGCCTGCGCATCGCCGGCGAAAACCTCGACATCAGCACCTATTCCTACGGCGAGGGGCTCTCTACGATCCTCGATGTGTTGCAGGCGCAGCTGAGCTGGATACAGCTATACACCAATGCGATCAAGGCTCATTACAACTATGCCGTGGCGGTATCGGACTACCTGCGCATCACGGCGCAGTGAGCGGCGGCAGGCAGGCCCTGCCCGGCAGGCCGTCGCGGCGGGGATGCCTGTTCCGGCTGCGGAAACCGCATGGCCGAGACCGCCTCTTCGGGACGCCGTCGCCGGTTTCCTGCCTGTGGGGGTGCAAAAAAACGGGGATTTTCGAAAATCCCCGTTTCTGTATATCCTGTCCGTCGCGTCAGGCTTTCACCGCGTCGGTGCTGACCACCGCGATTTCGTGCGATACGGGTGCGACCTTGCGCAGCATCTGCATCATGCCGCAATACTTTTCGTGCGCCAGCGTCACCGCACGGCCGACCTTGGCCTGGTCGTCCTCGGTGTCGCATTCGATGTTGTAGACCACGTGGAACGATTTGAAGGTGCTTTCGGATTGGGGCGTTTCGTCCGAGAGCTCGCCCGAAATGCCGATCTCGAAGCGTTTGGGGCGGAAGCGTTCCTTATCCATAATCATCAGGGCTGTCTTGCCGACGCATTTCGCCGCGGCATAGAGCAGCAGTGTCTTGGGGTTCATCTCCTCGCAGCGGGGCCCGCCTTCGGACGTGAAGTCCGCATCCCCGGAGAGTTGCAGCGTTACTTTTTCGATCATAAGTCACAGAATTTATGTTGAACGCTGCAAGCGGGGCAAGAATCGTACCTTACCGGTATGCCCCCGCGGTTTCCGCCGCCGTTTCCGTACGGCGGACGGGGTGCACGATCTTAAAGCAGGTGCCTTTGCCCGGTGCGGAGACGACCGAGATGTCGCCGCCGAGTATTTCAATGATCGTGCGGCAGATGGAAAGCCCCAGCCCGACGCCCTTCGCATTGGAGTCGGTTTTGTAGAAACGCTCGAATATCCGGCCCACGTGCTCCTGCGAAATGCCTTTCCCCGTATCCCTGACGAACAGTTCGACCTCTCCCGCGCCCTCGTCCGTGCGGTACCCGAATGTAATGCTGCCCCTGTCGGTAAACTTCGCGGCGTTGTTTATCAGGTTGTTGATGACCTGTTTGAGCCGCGAGGCATCGGTGCGGATCGTCGTGTCGGCC
>OHST01000852.1_pt1 | contig 14560 bp, 14 predicted proteins | sample 1578841 | NCBI WGS metagenome assembly OHST01 (sample SAMEA3879593, study PRJEB24766) | human gut metagenome | biome: human-associated habitat; feature: feces | place: USA | collected 1985/1987 | reverse complement strand
CGATCTCTTATAAATCCAAAGCAGCTCTTTCTATGTGGACTTTTCTGGGTGGAAACACCTAAAAGGTTCACATTTTTTATTTTACCGGCAGCCAGACCGTTGCTTTTGCTCCGCGGGGGGTGTTCTGCCCGAACACTGCCCTGCCGCCATGGGCGGCGGCGATCTGCCGCACTACATATAAGCCAAGGATATGGGGCGCATTTTCGGCAGGCTCCGCAGCGTTCAGTGCCACCAGAACGGCAGCCGGATAGCCAATACCGTCATCTGCCACGGTCAGGCAGAAGCGCTCTCCTACCTGCCGGGTGTGCACGGTAATGTTCACCGGCTTTGGGTTATGCCGGACGCTGTTGTTCATCAGGTTTTCCAGCAGCCGTGCCAGCAGCGCCTCATCCACCGAAAGCACTGTCTGCTCTGCTGGTTCTTCCTGTTCCAGCGTGATCTCGCAGTGCTCTGCCAGTGGGCTTTCGCAGAACTGCGCCACCAGCTGCCGGAACAGCGGCCCTGCCCGGAGGTCTTTCCGGCGCAGGGGTTGGGCGCCGTATTCCAGCTTACTGGTCAGGTTCAGGTCATCAATGAGGGTGCGCAGCTTTTCGCACTGGGTGCGGATGCCGGTCGCTTTCTGCCGGGAGCTGTCCGGCAAAAGTGCATCCTGTTCCAGCTGCTCCGCCCAGCCTAAGATCAGCGCCAGCGGGGTGCGCACGTCATGGCTGACCCCTGCGATCCACTGGGTGCGGGCGTTGTCCCGCCGGGAAAGCATCTCATTTTTGGCTTGCAGCTGCGCCCCGGTCCGGTTCAGCTTTTCTGCCAGTTCCCCGGCAAAACCGTCGGTAGGCAGCCGGACGGTCTGCCCCCGCGCTAGAGCATCCAGACCGTTTGCCACGGTCTCCAGCCGCTTTGCCCCCCGCCAGCTCAGCCAGAAGCAGAGCGCCAGACCCAGCAGCAGCATTCCCAGCGCTGCCGCCGGGAGCACCCGCACCATGCTCAGGGCAAAGTCCGGTGAGCTGTAAATGCTGTACTTCCACAGGCTCCCCTTTGGCAGCCCGATGACGAACAGTCCGTAGGGTTCTGTCCAGCAGAACACCGGGTAATCCGCCAGATACCAGCGGGCAAATTGGGCGATATCGCCGGGAGTGTAGGCATGGTTCAGCTCCTGCGGCAGGCCGTAGCTCCAGCGGATGTTTCCCACATCGTCCAGCACCATCGCCCACTCGTAGCCGTTCATCCATTCCTGCGGGGTGCGTTCTGCCCCAAAGGCAAGCCCTTCGGCAGTCTCCACCATGGAATCCGCGATCTCGCCGGATGAATACTCCCGCTGCGGCAGGCTGCATCCCTCCTGCCAACCCAGCCAGCCCAGCACTGCAACACCGGAAAACAACAGCAGCAGAACGATGCCCACCGCCGCCAGCACATACCGCCGGATCAGGCGCACAAAGGTTTTCATGCTTCTTCCCCCTTTGTCAGCTTATAGCCAATGCCCCGCACCGTCCGCAGAAACTGCGGCGCACCGGGTTCGGCTTCCAGCTTCTCCCGCAGATGCCGGATATGTACACCCAGACTGTTCTCGTAGCCATAGTAATCTGCGCCCCAGACCGCCGCACAAAGGGCATCGTAGGTAACGATGTGTCCCCGGTTCTCTGCCAATTTCCGCAGCAGCGCCAGCTCGGTAGCGGTCAGCGCCAGTGTTTTGCCCTCCGGCAGGGTAACAATGGCATCATTCAGGTCTACGCACCGCTCCCCCAGCTGCAAAGGTGCCGGTTTTGTACGGGACAGCTCTGCCCGGTACGCCCGCTGCAAAATATGCTGCACCCGCAGCAGCAGCTCCTGCATCAGAAAAGGCTTGGTCAGGTAGTCATCTGCGCCAAGACCCAGCCCGAACAGACGGTCGGCATCCGCATCCCATGCGGAGAGGAACAGCGCCGGGACATCCGCTTTTGCCCGCAGCGCCCGGAACAGCGAAAATCCATCCCCATCCGGCAGGTTGATATCCAAAATCATCAGCTCCGGCTGCTCTGCCGCAAAGCAGGCGCGGGCAGCGGCGCAGCTTTGGGCGGTTCTGATATGGCCATATCCTGCGCCCCGCAGCTGCTCACACAGCAGTGCCAGCAGCTCGGCGTTGTCGTCCACAAGCAGGAGCTTTGCATCATAAACGGTATCCATAAGGGCAGTTCTCCTTTCCCGCCTTTACTATACCACACTTTTTGCGCCGCAGCGGAAAACACCTGCAAATTTAAGGGTAAATTAAGCTGCGCTTCCGGTCAGTTTAAGGCAGCGGGTGTATTCTGGCATCGTTCCGAAAACCATGAATGCGAAAGGAGACCATTTATGAAACCTGTGATCGAGACCCATGCCCTTTGCAAAGGCTACCATGGCCGTCCGGTGGTGGATCATTTGAACCTGACTGTCCCGGAGGGCTGTGTCTACGGCTTTTTAGGCCCCAACGGTGCGGGCAAATCCACCACCATGAAGATGCTGCTGGGGCTTGTACACCCCACCGGCGGCAGCGTGGAACTGCTGGGGCGCACCCTGAACGAAGCAAACCGCATTGCCCTGCTGCGGCAGACCGGCAGTCTGATCGAATCCCCCTCCGGTTACCTGCACCTGACCGCCCGGGAAAACCTTTCCATCGTGGCTGACCTGAAAGACGTGGACCGGAAGGACATCAGCCGGGTGCTGGAGATCGTACACCTGACCAAAGACGCTGACCGGAAGGTGGGGCAGTATTCCCTTGGCATGAAGCAGCGGCTGGGCATTGCCATGGCGCTGCTGGGCAGTCCCAAACTGCTGATCTTGGACGAACCTACGAATGGTCTGGACCCGGCAGGCATTCAGGAGATGCGCAGTCTGATTGCTTCCATGCCCCAGACCACCGGAGCCACCGTGCTGATCTCCAGCCACCTGCTGGGCGAGATCGAGCAGATGGTGGATCAGGTGGGCATCCTGAACCACGGCAGGCTGCTGTTCGAGGGCTCCTTGCAGCAGCTGCAAAAGCACAGCCGGGGCGGCATTCTGCTGCGGGTGCTGGACGCACCCAAAGCCACAGCCGTCCTGCAGCAGCAGGGAGTAAAGGCCACCGCACCGGCAGACCAGCCGGACACCCTGCAGCTGCCCCCGCTGCCGGACGAAGCGCTGGCGGCGCTGGTCTGTACTCTTGCCGAAAGCGGCGTGGGCGTGGTTGGACTGACTGCACAGACAAAGAGCCTTGAGGACATCTTCCTCAGCCTGACCCAGACCAGCGGGGAGGTGGCGTAAGATGGCAGCTTTCCGTGCAGAACTGCAAAAAGCCCACCATCGGCACGACCTTGCTCTCTGCCTGCTCATCCCCGGCATTGTCGTGCTGTGGGTGGGTGGCCTTGCCCCGGCAGACCCGGAGGAGCTCGCCAACGGTTACAGCGCCCTGCTTTACAGCCTGCCCGTCATTGAAGCCATTCTGATGCCGGTGATGATGGCAGTGCTGGCCTCCCGGCTGTGGGATATGGAGATCAAAGGCAACACCGCCAAGCTGCTCTACACCCTGCAGAGCCGCCGCAGCCTGTTTGCAGGCAAGGCGGTCTTTGGAGTGCTGGAGGTGCTGTTGGTCACGGTGCTGGAGCTGGCCTGCGTTCCGGTGCTGGGGCGCGTTCATGGTTATACCGAAGCCTTTCCCACTGGCCAGCTGGTCTACCTATTCATCTGCACGCTGGCGGTGGACACAATGCTCTTCTTTGGCGAATTCCTGCTGATTCTGTGGGTGGGCAATCCCCTGCCGGCGCTCTGCGTGGGCATCGTAGGGGCACTGGTGGGGCTGTTTTCTGCTTTTATGCCGCCGCTTGCCAGTTACTTTGTGCCTTTTGGGTACTACATCCCTCTGAGCGCCTACGAAGTGGCGAACTGGGACAAGGCTACCCACACCGTCACCTACGGCACCCGCCCCTTCAACTGGGTGCTGCTGGCCTTCACCCTTGCGCTGGGCGCTGTGCTGTTTGCCCTTGCGTGGCGCAAGGTACAGGACGAGGAGGTATAAAACCATGCTGAAACGCTGTATTCTTGCGGAGAACCGCAAACTCCACGCATCCCCCATCTGGGTAATGTTCTTTGCGCTGCCCATTCTTTCGGCCACCTACGGCACTTTAAATTATCTGCAAAATCTTGAGATCCTCACCGATGGCTGGTATAGCCTGTGGACCCAGCACACCCTGTTTTATTCCATGTTCTTCTTCCCTGCCATGGCAGCCACCTATGCTGCCTACTTGTGGCGGCTGGAACATCTGGGGCACAACTGGAACCTGATCATGGCAAGCCCCGTACCGCCGCTGGACCTGTTTGCAGCAAAGTTTGCTGTGGTGACAAAGCTGGCGCTTCTGACCCACGGTTTTGTGTTTGCGCTGTTCGTGCTCTGCGGCAAGGTATTTGCCCATCTGCCCGGGCTGCCGCCGGTCACCTTACCTCTGTTTTTACTGCGGGGACTGCTGGGTGCGTTGGCTGTCATTGCCGCACAGCTGGTGCTGGCCATGGTCATCCGCAGCTTTGCCGTGCCCATTTTTCTGGGGCTGCTGGGTGGGATTACCGGCATCTTTATCAGCTCCAAGGGTCATGGGCTGTTGTGGCCCTATTCCCTGATGCAGCTGGGTATGAACTCCAACAAAAGCGCGGATGCTCTGGCTGGCAGCTACGGGCTGTTTGCCTTCAGCTGCATCTTCTGGCTGGGGACGATGTTTCTTCTGGCATGGCTACTTTTACGCCGGGAGGATGTGCGGGCATAAAATAGAAATCTGCGTATCTGCTCCTGTCAAGAGGGCTGGCACCGTCCAGCCCTCTCTCTTTTTGCAAAAGTTTTCATTGTTTTTTCTTGCAAGCTGCCGAAATCAGCACATCATCAAAGTTTTTTGTTGACACATTGCGATTTTTGTGGTAATCTATCCCAACAATTTAATATAACATATTTACTTAGAGTTCCAGCTCGGCTCCCAAAGGAACCGGAGCAAGTTTTTAACTTTCTTATCGCTACATAGCAAACCCGAACCAAGGCCATCCCAGAAGGGATGGTCAGGTTCAGGTTGTTGTGTGGCGATTTTTTATTGCCAAATTCAGCACCGTACCTTGACAACCGCATGACCGTCTGCATGGGATACCCGGCGATGACCCCCAAGTGGGAGAGCCGGAAAACGCCGCCGGAAGGGGGGCAGGAAAGCCATACAGGGAGAACGGCTAAACGTTGGTTCCTCAGTTACCAGAAAATAATGTGGTCAAATTGACCACATTGTTTTTCCGTAACGCCAGTGAAAGGAGGGGGTTCTATGAGCAGCTATAACGAACGCCTTGAATGGGAGTATCAGGACTACTTGAAACAGCGATACGAAGAACAGCAAGCCGCTGGATATGACGGTGTCCGCAAAATCGTCTGCGGCGGCTGCGGTCGGGTGTTCTACACCACGATCTACACCAAGAAATACTGTCACAGTTACTGGTGCGGCAATCAGGCCAACAATCGGCGGCAGCGGGAATACCGCCAAATACACCGTCAGGATTTGGTCTGTCAGTGCTGCGGCGAGAAATTCACGCCCAAACGTGCCGGTGCCCGCTATTGCAGCAATGCCTGTCGGCAAAAAGACTATCGAAAACGTGTTACAGATGCTGCAAGTGCTCAAAATGAGCACTTGGATAAGCGTAACGTATCCACCAAATAAAGTTCTCTCCCCTTCATGGATGAGAGATACCGGAAGTTCATCAACCTGTTACAGTTATTCAAGTGGTCAAATTGACCACTTGAATAACTGTAACGCAACCGAAAGGACGGTATGCCTATGGGAAAAAGTTCTCCTCGTAATCCGCTGTGGCCGGACTGGTTTGACGGCGAAAAAATCGACGAAGTGACGTTTTGTCACGAACTTATCCGCAATCACCCCATGAAGTGCATCGAGAACCGCTTCTTTACCCCGGACGGCCTGGTGGAAGATGAAGCCGAGCTGAAGCAGCTCATCCTGAAAGAGATTCAGGCATTTATCATTCATGGGCTTTCCAAGAGGGTGGCCAATCTGCTGGAAAGTCTGCGTATCATTGCTTATTCAGCTCCGCTGGACATTGAGTTGGATTGCATCCACCTCAAAAATGGCATCTACCACCTTGCAGACGGTACGTTTCAGGAAAGCCGCCTGTTCTGCCGAAACCGCCTGCCTGTGGCCTATAACCCGAAAGCTGCCAAGCCAGAACGCTGGCTGGCCTTTCTGAATGAGCTGCTGGAGCCAGAGGACATTCCTACCTTGCAGGAATACCTCGGCTACTGCCTTATCCCATGCACCAAAGGGCAGAAGATGATGTTCCTGCTCGGCAAGGGCGGTGAAGGCAAATCCCGCATCGGTCTGGTGCTGAAAAAACTGATGGGCGATGCGGTCAGCAATGGCAGCATCCAGAAAGTCGAAACCAGCCGCTTTGCTCGTGCCGACCTTGAGAACCGTCTGCTCATGGTGGATGATGATCTGAACATGAACGCCCTGCCCAAGACCAACTATATCAAATCCATCGTGACCGCAGAAGCCAAGATGGACGTTGAACGCAAGGGCATCCAGAGCTACCAGAGCGACATCTACGCCCGGTTTCTCTGCTTTGGCAATGGTGCGCTGACCGCCTTGTACGACCATTCGGACGGCTTCTGGCGGCGGCAGCTCGTCCTGACCACCAAAGACCGTCCTGCCAACCGGGAAGATGACCCATTCCTTGTAGAAGCCCTGTCCGCAGAATTGGAGGGCATCCTACTGTGGTGTCTGGAGGGCTTACAGCGATTACTGCGGAACAGCTACAAGTTCACGGTCAGTCCCAAAGCTGCCGCCAATCTGGAGACCATCAAAAGGAACAGCAACAACGTCCTTGTTTTTCTGGACTCGGAGGGCTACTTTCGCTATAAGGCAAATTTCTCCATCAGTTCCAAAGATCTCTACGAGATCTACAAGCTGTGGTGTGAGGATAATGCCTGTCACCCAGTATCGGCAGCACGGCTTAGTTCAGAGGTCAGCCAGAACGCTGTCCGGCTGAATCTCGAACCAACCAACAACATTTATCTGCCCGGTGGCCGCAGGGTACGCGGATTCATGGGTATCGAAGCCCTTGTCCACCTGGCAGCATAAAATGATTTTTCGCAAAATACTGCCGTATGGTCTGTACGTACTGTACGCCGTACGGTAAAGTTTTGCAATCTTTCGATTCATCGTCATGTTTTGTTTTCTGCGTACAGCGTACACCTCGTACAGCACTTTTTTCTCCGTACACAACTTTTTCGCCGTGTACGGAGCCGACACCGTTCCAACGGCAAGAACGGTGTCTTAATTCTCCCGCAGGAGACGTTCCCCCGAGGGGTAGATTCCCCCGCATTGCGGGGGAAATGTCGCAAAGCGACAAAGGGGGAGCCGGTCCGGCAGGACCCCACTACACTTTGCAGCCCATAGGGATGAAAGTGTTATAGTGGGTTATTACACTTCCGAAGAAGTGCATCTTCGTTCCCCGTCACCTCTCGATGAACCTTGAAAGGAGGGATGCCCTTTGGCAAGAAATGATGGTATTGACCGCACCAGTGTCCGAAATCTCGCCGTTTCAGACAAAGCCGTTGGCAACACCCAGCAGCACAACGAGCGCGAAAAGGACAGCTATCGGAACCCCGACATTATCCCCCAGCGCGCTGCATGGAACGTCCACTTCAAAAAGCCAACCGCCAGCTACACCGACCTATTCGCCCAACTGGAAGCTAACGGAACTATCTCCACGCGCGGCCTGAAGCCGGATGCCACCCATTATTGTGAGCTTGTCTTTGATGTCAACTCGGCCTATTTTGACAATCACGGTGGCTACGAGTTCGCCAAGCAGTTCTATGAGGATGCCTACAAAGCAGCCGTTCAAATCGTGGGTGGTGAGCAGTATATCCTCTCGGCAGTCATGCACGCTGATGAGATCAACCGTGCCATGACCGAAGCACTAGGCAGGGAGGTCTACCACTACCACCTCCATGTGGTCTATGTACCTGTGGTGGAAAAGCAGATTCTGTGGTCGAAACGCTGCAAGGATAAGGCACTGGTCGGCACAATCAAGGAGACCGTCATGCAGGTCAGCCGAAGCAAGAAGTGGGCATCCAAGCCCTTGCTGGACGATGCCGGAAAGTCCGTCCTGCAAAAGAACGGCAAGCCAGTCCTGAAGAAGTCGTACAGTGTCCTGCAAGACGATTTCTTCAACTATATGCGCAATGCCGGGTACACGGATGTAGAGCGCGGTGAGCGTGGCAGCACTGAAGAACACCTGACCGTCACCCAGTTCAAAGTCCAGCGGGAGCAGGAACGTCTGGACAGCCTGACCGCCCAAGCCGACCAAAAGGCGCAGTCGCTTGCCAAAACCAGTCAGGCCCTCTCCCAAAAGGAGAAAGAACTTGCCTCCATTCAGAAAAAGGCCACGCTCACAAAAGAAGCCCTCATTCATGCGCGCGATCTGGATTATATCGGCAAGCGCACCTTTCTCGGCAACTACTCGCTGACCGAAGAAGAATTTTCCAAACTGAAAAAACAGGCTGACCACGGCTATATGATGGACGTGGAGAACCGCCGCCTGAAAGAAGAACTTTCCACCGCCAAGAAGGAAGCCATTCATTGGAGCAACAAGTATCATGAACTCTGGTACGAAGTGAAGCCCTATCTGGATGCGCTCCACCGTGCGCCTGAACTGGTGCGCAGCTTTCTGGAAAAGATTCTTGCCCCCAAGCAGGAGCGCACCATGAATGTGCCGCAGCGAAACCGCACGCGTGGGCAGGATATGGAACTTTGATTTTCGGAGGATACCATTTGAACAAAAAGAAGAAGTCGAACAAATCCGGCTACCCGGATGAAGCAATCAAGACCCTTGCACGTTGCTTTTATCCCTCCATAGTTGAGTTTTTCAACAGCGAGGAAGGCCAGCGTGAATATGAGGAATGGCTGAAAGAGCAGGAAGCTCTACAAGCCTTGCCTGTTGCAGCATAAAAACAGCAGGACGCTCCCAGAGAAGGGAACGCCCTGCTTTACATAGATGTTTCTTACCGAGGTGTGTCCAGTTGGGCACACCTCTTATTTTTTTGCCCTTAATCTTCTAACCCATGACTCCCAGCCACTTTTTTCAAATATTCCTCTGGGTCACCGTTCAAAATCAAATCGGCATAGCCCAGCGGGTCATTGTAGATGAGATAATCTAACTCTGCCCTCTGCGCCATTGTCACATCCAGCGCATCCTCGACCCCGGTGCAGTCAATGTAGATCATTCTCCCATCCCGGAGCAGCAGCTCCACGCACCCGGTGTCCATGTTGAAATGGCAGGCTCTTGCATCGTACTTCATAATCATACCCTCCAAATCTTGTTATTGACTTACGGTCTATGACAAGGTATCGGAGTTTTGCGCCGTCCACAGGAACCTTCGTTGTTGTACCCGAAGAAAACGAAAAATCCGAACCCTTCTCCAATCGGAAACAGGTTCGGATTTTTCTTGTTTGGTGGGCGCGGGTGGATTCGAACCACCGAAGCTGAAAAGCAGCAGATTTACAGTCTGTCCCCATTGGCCACTCGGGAACACGCCCAGATACAGTTTTCTGCAGTCACGGACTGCCTGTATATATTACCACTTGGGGGCGTATTTGTCAACTGCTTTTTACAGCTTTTTCAGAAAAGAAGCTGACCGCACGGCTCAGTCGCGGGGACGGCCATAGCGGTGGACTTTTTTGGAGGAATGGCGGGTGCGGGGGGAGTTGAGCAGGACCCACGCCACATAGATGATGGCGCAGATGGCGCTGACGACGAGCACAACCTTGAGGTAGAGGCTGCCGAAGAACTCCTGCAGCTTCGAGAAAGAGTAGAGCAGGCTGCTCCGGCTCACGTCCTGCCCGGCGATGAGGTTGACCATGCCGATGGTCTCGCCGGCCAGCTTCAGCTCCACGGTGCCGACAACATCGCCCTGCTGGACGGGGGCGCAGACATAGTCGGGCAGATGGAAGTATTTCTGAGTCACGGTGCCGTCGCCCGAAGAGGGCAGCAGAGTCATCATGCTGTTGTCGGGGTAGAGCTTGAGGGTGTCGGTGTCGGAGGAATACTTCACGGGGATCTCTGCCAGAGCAAGGTCGGTGTCCAGCGCAGGCTGGATGGAAAAGCTCTGGAACACCCAGTCGATGAGGCGGGTCGTCTCATAGAGGGCCGGGCGGCGGTTGGCGTAGCCGTAGGTGTCACAGGTGTCGGGGCTCTGCATGATGCAGAAGATATAGGTGGAGCCGTCCTGATTGGCCCACGAAACATAGCTCTGGTCGCCGTGGTCGTTTTTGTAGGCCATCACATCGCACATGCCGCCCTGCATAGATTTGCGGTAGAAGCTGCCGCCGCTGGTCTTGTTGAGGGCGACGTTCTGGTTCAGCAGCACGAAACTCTTGGTGTGCTTTTCCTTGGCGGGCATGGTGAAGGCGGGGGCCGACGAGATGTCCACGAAGGCGTCAAAGCTCATCAGATACCGCAGGATGAGGTACATATCCACGGCGGTGGTCACGTTGCCGCTGTCGAGGCCGCAGGCATCCGTCCAGGTGCTGCCGGTGGTGCCGATGCGCTGGGAGAGGGTGTTCATCTGGCTCACCCAGCCTGCAAGATCGCCGCCCGAAAGGCTGTAGGCAAGGCCCATCGCGGCCTCGTTGGCGTTGCGCAGAAGCATGGCGTAGACGGCTTCCCGGTAGGTGAAGGTCTCATTGGAGCGCATATCGGCATTGTCGCTGTTGTGGACATAATCCGAGATGGCGAAGGGCATCTGGAAGGTGTTGTCGAGCTGGTCGGCGTAATTCGTCAGCAGCAGCGCGATGGTCATATATTTGGTCAGGCCCCCGGCAGGCACCTGACGGGAGCTGTCCTTGTCGTAGACGATGATGTTGGTGTCGGTGTTGACGATGTAGGCGCTCTTGGCCTGCACCTCGTAAAAGAGGCTGGGGTCGAACATGGCCGAAGCCGGCGCGCACAGGCAACTCAGCAGCAGGATAAGGCTCAGAAATAGGGTGACGATACGTTTCATGTGGACATTTTCCTCAAAAAGCGATAATATATTAGAGTATCGGACAAAATGTGCTGTCCGTTCTTACGGGACAAAAACAGGCTCAGCGAAGGGCCTTATACTTTATAATAACAGGTTTGGCGGAGCGTGACAAGGCTTTTGGGGCGATTTCACACTCCGCAAAAGGAGGCAAAGGATGGTATATCTTACGGGCGACACCCACGGCGAGCTGGACCGCTTCAAAGAAGGGGAGCTGCGCCGGGCAGGCAAGGGCGATTTCGTCGTTGTGCTGGGCGATTTCGGCTTCGTGTGGGACGGCAGCAAGGCCGAGCAGAAGAATCTGGACTGGCTGCGCAAGCGGCCTTATACCATCCTTTTCCTCGATGGCAGCCACGAGAACTATGACCTGCTGGAACAGTACCCCACCGAAGAGCGGTTCGGCGGGCTGGTGCAGCCGCTGGGCGGCAATGTGTACCACGTCTGCCGGGGCAGCGTACTGGAACTGGAAGGGAAGAAGTACCTCTGCTTCGGCGGAGCGGAAAGCCCGGACAAGGAAGAGCGGGAAGCCCATGTCAACTGGTGGCCGCAGGAGATGCCTTCGGACGAGGAATACGCCCGCTGCGAGGCCGCGCTGGAGGCAAACGACTGGCAGGTAGATTATGTGCTGACCCACGACGCGCCAAGCAAGTTTCTGGATTTCAGCGTGCTGGCTGAGGGCGAGAATAACCGGCTGCACCTCTTCCTCGACAAGGTCGTCATGAAAACGACTTACGAGAAATGGTTCTTCGGCTGCCATCACAAGGATGTGCAGCTCTCTACCAAGAGCCGCTGCCTCTTCTGCGATGTAGTGAGCATCGGCGAGAAGAAGCCGTGGTGGAAGAGAAGATAACGAAAAAGGACTGCCCGCGGGCAGTCCTTTTTCGTTACTCAATTCATTGCACCGGCTTTGTCGAACATCTGCTCCACCTGACGGGCCAGCAGGGCGTGTTCGGGCCGCTCGAGAAGCGGGTCTTCGGCCAGCAGGGCCGCAGCCTCGCTCTGGGCCGCGTGGAGGGTGCGGGTGTCGTTCATCAAATCGGCGATCTGCAAGGTCGGCAGACCGTGCTGGCGGCTCCCGAAGAAGTCGCCGGGGCCGCGGGTCTCGAGGTCGTACTGCGCCACGGCGAAGCCGTCTGAGGTGGAGCAGAGGAACTTGAGCCGCTTCTGCACCGACTCGGAGGCATTGTCGCTGACGAGGAAGCACCAGCTCTCCGCCGCGCCGCGTCCCACACGCCCGCGCAGCTGGTGCAGTGCGCTCAGGCCGTACCGCTCGGCGTTTTCGATGACCATGACCGTCGCATTCGGCACGTCCACACCGACTTCGATGACGGTGGTGGACACGAGGGCATCCAGCCGTCCGGATTTGAAGTCGTCCATCACCTCGGCCTTTTCCTTCGGCTTGAGCCTGCCGTGCATCAGGCCCACCCGGCGGTCCGGCAGATAGGCTTTTGCGATGTCCTCATAGTAGCTCTTGACGGCGTTCAGGCCGCTGCCGCCCGCGTCCTCGATGGCAGGGCAGACGATATACACCTGTCGTCCGGAATCGATTTCTCTATCAAGGAAGCCGTAGAGGTCAGCCCGCTTTTTGCCGGTGATGCAGCGGGTCTTGACGGGCTTGCGGCCCGGCGGCAGCTCGTCGAGGATGGAGATGTCGAGGTCGCCGTACATCAGCAGCCCCAGCGTCCGGGGGATGGGGGTGGCACTCATGACCAGCAGATGGGGATTCGCGGCCTTTTCGGCCAGCAGGCCCCGCTGGCGCACACCGAAGCGGTGCTGTTCGTCCACGACGGCCAGACCCAGCCGGGCGAACTCCACGCCCTCGCTGAGGATGGCGTGGGTGCCTACGATGAGGTCGGCCTCGTCGTCCCGGATGGCGGCGAGGGTGGTGCGCCGTGCGGCGGCCTTCATGCCGCCGGTGAGCAGGGCTGCCCGCATCCCGAAGGGGGAGAGCAGGCGGTTCAGGTTCTCGGCGTGCTGGCTGGCCAGGATCTCGGTGGGGGCCAGCAGTGCGGCCTGATACCCGGCCCGGATGCAGGCCCAGATGGCCGCAGCGGCCACCAGCGTTTTGCCGCTGCCCACGTCGCCCTGCAAAAGGCGGTTCATGGACGTTTCGCCCGACATGTCGCTCAGGATCTCTTCCACGGCCCGCCGCTGTGCGCCGGTGGGGGAGAAGGGCAGGGACTCCCAGAAAGGGGAGACGTCGGCCTTCTTCATCGGCGCGCCGGTGGAGGCCGCGCCGTGGTTCTTCATCCGGCCGATGCCCAGCTGTAAGACCAGAAGCTCTTCGTAGATGAGCCGCCGCCGCGCCGCAAAGGCTTCCTCCTCGGTGGCGGGGCAGTGGATGGCCCGGACGGCGTCTGCCTTGGAGAGCAGGCGGTATTTTTTCAGCATCTCGGGGGGCAGCGGGTCGGGCAGAAGCTCCGCGTGGGGGAGGAGCTGGCGGACGCACTTGGCGATGGCGCTGCTGGTCAGCCCCTCGGTCTGGGGGTAGACGGCCTCGAAAGGCGACGACTTCACCTGCGCGTCGGTGCGCACCTGCGGGTTGACCATCTGGCGGCGGAGCATCCCGCCCGTCACGATGCCCTGAAAATAGTATTCCTGCCCCAGCTCCAGCTTCTGGGCGGCGTATGGATTATTGAACCACGTGATCTCGAGGCTGGATACATCGTCCCCGGCGGTGATGCGCTCCATCCGCCGCCCGCCCGGCAGGATGCGCCCGCCGGGCTTTGCAAACACTTCGGCCTTCACGACGCACTCGGTGTCGGCGGGGGCCTCGGCGATGGAGTAGGGCTTTGAAAAATCCAGATACCGGCGGGGATAGTGGCAGAGCAGGTCGCTGAGGGTCAGGATGCCCAGCTTCTCGAACCGCTCGGCAGTCTTGGGGCCGACGCCCTTGAGATAGCGTACCGGGGTGTCCGGCGTGAGGGTGGTGTGAAGTTCGGCAGGCATGGCGCGGCCTCCTTTCAGGGGAAATGATAGTATGCCCATTGTATCACGGCAGAGGGCAAAAGAAAAGCGCCCCGCCGGAGCGGGGCGCGGAAAAGCATTCAGACCTTACTGCCTTTCTTGAACGAGCCTTTGAACCCTTCCCAGAGGGAAACGACCCGGGGCCGGGGCAGAAAGTCGTTGACCAGCAGCGCTGCGATGACGCCCATGGCGGTGTCGAAGATGCGGTTGAGAGCGTAGCTCATATAGCTCTCAATGGGGGTGCTGAACAAAACGATGCAGAGCACCACGATGGACAGCGCTGACTCTTTTAGCATAGCACAGAGCGAAGAGGGGAGACAAGCTTTTTCACATAAGTAGATTATTTAACGAACAAAACAACAAAAAATCCCGGATGCCTCAGCACCCGGGATTCTTTTGGAGGTGACGACCAGATTTGAACTGGTGGATGAGGGTTTTGCAGACCCTTGCCTTACCACTTGGCCACGTCACCATATTCGGAGCAACTGCTGCTGCTCCATTTGGAGCGGCCGACGAGGCTCGAACTCGCTACCTCCACCTTGGCAAGGTGGCGCT
>OHST01000830.1_pt1 | contig 14944 bp, 13 predicted proteins | sample 1578841 | NCBI WGS metagenome assembly OHST01 (sample SAMEA3879593, study PRJEB24766) | human gut metagenome | biome: human-associated habitat; feature: feces | place: USA | collected 1985/1987 | reverse complement strand
ACCTAAAAGCTGTTCTGCTCTTTCTTCGTTAGTTTTATTTTCGATGAAATCGGCATTTTGCATTTTATAAGAAATCTTAACTTCTATTTTTTCACCATCTTCGCTTTTAGCTAAAACATATATGTCTGTTTTAGGCTCACCGGATGCGCAGACGGGTTTGCCAGCATTAATAACGCAGTAGGTTTTACCATTAAAACTAAATGTAGTGCCATGTCTAAAAAAACTCAATACAAGACGTTCAAATTCACTAAAATTAGGCAACTTAACCACTCCTAATATACCACGAATGTTACATATAGTCAACACTACATGTTTTCAAAAAATTTGGAAAATGTGATACCCAATGCTTGGACTATTTTCTCAATGTTTTTAATTGTCGGATTGCGCTTTCCAAGTTCAATGCCAGCAAGATATGTCCTGTCAATTTCAGCTTTTAATGCTAACTTTTCCTGGCTAATGCCTTGTTGGCAACGTAATTCCCTTATTCTTGCGCCGACTTTTTCAGTAATCATACATAAACCTCCTGATAATATTTTCCGATAAGTTGCTGATAAGTCAACGGACTATCCGTAACATAGGAATGTGGTAAATTAGGATAATTTAAGAATAGGCAAAATGAGTATTTTAAATTTTATAAAGGAGTAGTTTGATGAAAAAAATTAATTGCACTTTTGAAAATAATACGAAAAAAATATATACGGACTTTGGCAGCAGCCCAGAATTATTAAAGAATTTATGTGATTGGCTTATTCGTCGTAAGGATGATATTGTCAGTATTGATATTGCTTTTTATCTGTTCAATAATACCCACTTTCTTGAAACATTAGAATCACTGACTAATTGCGGAATTAAAATAAAAATTTATTCTATTCCATTAGAAGGTTATGATACAAACAAGCCAATAAGCATTTATAAATATGATACCGAGGAATTTATTGGCAAATTTTCAAAATTTGATTGTGCAAAAATAGTATATGAAAAAATAAAAGAAATTAATAATCCTAACCTAAAACTTTTTATTATGCCGCATATGTATATACGTAGTGAGCATGTTAATCCATTTTCTCGCGGTTCTATGCCATACAGCCTACACATAAAATCTTTTATGGTAGAATTTAAAAGCGGCAACATTTGTGCAGGATTAACTTCATCAAATTTTGCTGTCCGCGACGAACATAAAATAGAGCTTGCTTGCAGTATTTTATTAAACAAGAACGAAAAAGAAGCAACTTTAGATTTTTATAAAGGGCTACGCGAAAACTCTATTGAAATTGGTAAATTTGATGAATGTGAAAATTATACGCATTATAAAATTAAAACCAGAAATAGTGTAAAAAATATTCAAACCGGATATATAGCGCCTTTTTATAATAATTCTCCTGTTGAATTTGAAAATTTTTTAATAGAGCTTATAAATGCGGCCAAGAATCGTATTGTAATTGCTGCCCAACATGTTAGTGCTTACGATTATTCGTATTCAGAAAGAGAAATCACAAATAACAATTATAAAAAATTTGTTAAAAAACCCGGAATATTAAAATATGTATTACAAAAAGCAAACTCCGGAATTGATGTTTCAATATTATCACAGACATATGCTGATGGCCAATACCACCCCGGAATAAGAAGCCCTCAAAATACTAAATCATTTATTAAATTTATTGATGCAGCCCAAAAAACTAAAAATTGCAGCTATTATGTTAATAGCAAGTTACACGCTAAATATATAATAATTGACGATATGGCTATACTGACTACCTGCAATTTCACCCCAAGCCAATTCATTTATTTACCTAACGTAAATATAGAACACTTCTATAATATACCAAATGTAAGCTATTCTGGTATATTTTGTGAATTTGGTGCATATTATGTAACAGATAATATTGAAACAATACAAACTTTAGAGGCTGAAACGCAAGAAATTATAAATTTAGAAGATACAAAAAAATTTATTTAAAATTGCCATCATATACAAAAAATTATAAAATTTCAAGAAAAAAATCCGTAAGCTAAATGCCTGCGGATTTTTTATTTTGGCAACATCTTCTCCTGCGCCGATAGCAGGGCTTGGCAAAGATGCTTTTCATCGCCCATCTGCGGCTGCCGAAGCGCAGTGTGCGGACAGAGGTATTTTTAATTTTAGTTGTTTACACCGCTTTTCGACGCCGCATTTTAGCAGTTCGCCTGTTGGCTCCGGCAAGGATAAAGCAAGCGGCTTTGCCGTCCATGCCTGCGCAGGCTGCACTGCTTTTAAATGCTTGCGAAAAGCGGCAAAAAACAAGCTCTGACAGGAAGGACGGTGAACGGAGAAAAGTGCTTAATACGATTGGTAGTGCCTGTAAAAAGGCAACAAAAAAGCCCTGATACCTTTAAGAACAGGAAAACGGTATCAGAGCCTAACCCTAAATGGATTATACAGCACAAAGTTAATGCAGTCAAGTTTATTGCTACAATCGCAATTTTATATAACGGAGTGATAAAAATGGATATGTTAATTTTACTGTTATGCTTTGTGTGGGTAATGATTGCAGCAATGGAAATTGCAGATTTTGTTACCAGCAAAATTGAAGAAGTAAAAGGCGTAGCGCAGCGTAAAGCAGCCTTCCAATCCTTTTACGCAGCAGACAAAACCCTGAAATACTTAAAATAACACTTGATTGAATGAATACAGCGCCTGCTTTTGCGGGCGTTGTTAAAAATAAATGTGAGGTACAAAGATGAAAACATACTATTTTAACATTAAGCATGAACATTGGCGTAACGGCACAACCGTTGCCATGACCGCAGGTGTGGTGCGAGCCGCAAACGGGGAAGAAGCCGAAGAAATTATTTTTCAAAACGTATCATCAACCAATACGTTTGATTTAACCCTTATCAAAATAGAAGATGATGAAAACTGCTTTACCGATTATATTCCGGCATCGGTTTTCAGATAAAGGGGGAACGGTTATGTACCTCCCTATCAATTTAAAGCGTTTTGATTTGGAAGAACTGGAAGATTATACCGCTGAACTTATCGAAGCCTACAGAATACCTGTATACGAAGCGGACGAAATTGAAGAACGGGCGCAGGAACGCTTTACCTTTCCTCTTAACGATGAGGACGCGACCAGTAAAATAATTTATATCGTATTTTCCGAATATGCCGACTGGATATGTAAAAAGTATCATCTGAACCGTGAGCAAATAAGATACTACATTAACGGCATGGCGAGCAGCATAAGCTATAACGGTATAAACCTTATCGAAAAAGCAGAAGTTATCGAAAGCAGCTGCGCCTGATGGCGCAGTTGCAATTTGAAAGGAGCAACACAATGTTTTACGAAAATGCAGATTTTTACCCAACGCCTTAAACACTTGCAGTACGGCATAAATTTAAATAGTTCAGGCGTACTGTGCTGCCAGATATTTCTACGGAAAAGAAGATAAGGCTTTGACATAATTAAAATAGTAAAGAAAAATGTTTTTATATTTTAATGATTTTGCCATAGTAGAAAACCCTTATAGTCCAAAATAATATACATGTTGGAGCATAGATTTAAATAATGGATACCTTTTATATGTTCATTCATATAAAAAATAAAATATTAACAGAGCTTAATGTGTAGGTTTATCTATCGGACAAGTATTAAAACATAATTTTATTATAGAAAAATAGATAATTATATTTGGATAAAATATAGCAATACAATATGCTTTTATGCTTTAATTTTTATTTGAAAAGGATTATAATATAATAAATGTATCAATAAGTCATCATGTCTTAAATATTATAATAATGGAGGTAGTATATGGTTTTTATAAAAAGACGATCATCATTCAAATTAATTATTCTGTTAAGTCTACTAATATTTTTTTCATTAATATCTCTTAGCTTTGGACAAATTGATGTGTCTTTTAATCATATATTAAATATTATTATGTATAATCTTGGATTGTCTTCTATTGACAGTAATTGGTTTACTCAGGAAGAATTGGCTATTATTTGGTATATTCGCTTGCCGCGGCTCATTATTGGGATTTTGGTTGGTGCGGCTCTAGGTATAGCTGGGGCAACAATGCAAGGGATTTTTGGTAATCCTTTGGCTGACCCAGGCATTGTTGGTGTATCTGCAGGTGCAGCTGTTGGTGCTGTTATATCAATGGCATTAGGATTATCTGTTTATAATATATTTGTAATGCCCGCTTTTGCGTTTTTGGGCAGCATTATTGCTGTTTTTATTACTGTGTTTTTGGCTATGCGAAATGGTAAAATACCTGTAATGACATTACTTTTGGCTGGTGTCGCCGTTGGTATGCTGTTTGGCGCTGTAACAAGTGGGTTGCTGACAATTATGAATCAGCAGCAGCTGCAGCAATATCTGTTTTGGATGGTAGGTGGGTTGGATTGCCGGCGTTGGGAACACGTTTATATGTCTTTGCCTATAATAGTAATTGGCATTGCCATTTTACTGATTTTAGCGCGGCATTTAAATATTCTTGCACTTGGTGAAAGTGATGCAAAGGCTGTAGGAATGTCTGTAATGCCTTTCAGAATAACCTTTTTAGCTATTGCTTCAATGATTACCGCAAGCGCAGTTTGCGTAAGTGGCAACATTGGATTTGTTGGGCTTGTAATACCACATATGATGCGTATTATTTTTGGACCTGATCATCGGATTTTGCTTCCGGCAAGTGCGCTTGGCGGAGCATTGTTCCTGGCATTGAGTGATTTTATTGGGCGTACTCTGTTTACTCCCATAGAAATTCGTGTTGGGATTATTACCGCTTTACTGGGAACACCGTACTTTTTATATTTACTGCGCAAGGCTCGCAAATCTGTTATTGGATGAGATACGGTAATTTTTATGAAGATACTGGTGTTAGTACGGTGGTATCAGTAGTTGCTGAATTGTTTTTTAGGCAAACGGTATGTAATAAATGTTGATGGAGGAATATTGTGGCAGAATCTATCATTGAACCTGTTATTGAAATTGAACATCTTACTCTTGGTTATAAGAATTGCCGAATAATAAACGATATTAATGCCCAAATTAACGCAGGTGAAATTATAGGCATTATAGGTCCTAATGGAGCCGGAAAAAGCACTTTTTTAAAAACTTTGCGTAATTTAATGCCGTGTCTTACCGGGAAAGTAAAATTTTTTGGTAAAGATAATACTGAGTTGAGTGCAAAAGATTTTGCCCGTATAGTTGCTTATTTGCAGCAAAATACAGCGCCATCTTTTGGATATACTGCGCGTGAAATTGTTTTAACAGGCCGTTATCCCTATATGAAATGGTGGCAGGAAGAAAGTGACTTTGATAAACAAATTGCGGATGAATGTATGAAATATACAGGGACTCTGGAACTTGCGGAACGCTCTGTGAATGAGGTATCTGGCGGGCAGAGGCAACGTATATTATTAGCTAAAGTTTTGGCCCAGCAAACACCGATCTTATTTTTAGATGAACCGACAACCGGATTGGATGTAATATATCAAGAAGAAATTTTTCGTTTTGCAGCAGAACTTTCTAAATTTGGGAAAACTGTTTTAATGGTTGTTCATGAATTAAACTTTGCTGCTAAATATTGCAGCAGAATTGTTGGCGGATGGTAAGCCGAAAGAAGTATTTACAGAGGAACTTTTAAGCAGAGCTTATAAAACAAATGTACAGGTAAGTTATAATCCATTAAATGGAAATATGGAAATTACAACAGTGCAGGACGACAATAAAACTTTTGCAAGAAATGAATTATTGAAAAGGATATGTAATTACAATTTATATTAACGTTTAACAGATGTTGAAATATGAACACTTGACTATATTCGTAGAATATAGTGTATAGTAAAATCGCGGCTATATTCATTTAAGAAAGAGATGATGAAAATGACAGAGTGTAAAAAACATCCGGAATTTCAAATTCCTACTGATGCACATGGGAAAAGACGCTATGAAAGTGCTATGAAACATGTGCAGGCAGCCAAAAAAGCAGGTAAATCAAGCGAAGAAATACATGCTATTTTTAAAAAAGTAATGGAATTTGACCCTAAGAATATTGATTCTATACCTGACGATGAGGCTCATGCAAAATATAAAAGTGCTCTTTTGCATGCTCATAAAGCAAAAGAAAATGGTAAATCCAATGAAGAAGTACATGCAATTTTTAAAAAAATTATGAGCGGGGAAACCACGGGGCATTGCAGTCATAAAAAATAAAAATTGTAACAATTAATAATTTTAAATAATTTGGGCCGCAAAAAGACTTACAGTAATAATGTGTTACCGTAAGTCTTTTTTATTTTATTGATATTGAACTTGTAAAAATATTTTTGTTATATAGTTCTTGGAGTTATTTGTAAGCCAGTGATTTTCAATTGGTAAAATAAAAATATCGCTAACAGGAATTAATTTGTTCATTTTTAAAAAATCTGATAGCTGTTTTGATAAATTTTCTGAGTTTTGGTAAAAAGTGCCGGAAAAATAAATTGTGATATAAAAACCGGCAGGCAGAATAAATTTTGGTGTTTTTGTATGCCCCTCAACATCAGGGCAATTTGAAAAATAGGCTTTTGCTGCATAATTTTGAGGTAAGTTAAAAAAATTTTCTTTTGAAACTATCCAGCCTAATTTTTCTTCAACAACGCCTTTTAAATGAAATCTTTTATGTGAATGTTGGATATAACTTATAATTCGTTCTTTACCCGAAGAAGATGCTTTTAGAGTGCTCATTCTGAATTTGCACGATGGCTGGTAAGACAGCGTGATTTTGTTAAGTTGTTCTTTGTAATCTAGAGTAATGCTGGATTTGATTTTGGCAATTGAGTTTCGAATGCGTTCGTTTTCTGTAATTATATATCCACATTCCCTTTCTTTTTCTTCTAAAATTTTTATCAACATATTTTTATTGCGGGCATTTATGTATTCTTTAATATTGGAAATGGATATATTGAGATTTCGCAAATTTACAATTATCTCTAAAATTAAGTACTGACTGATTGAATAATGGCGATAACCATTTTCGCTGACAAATTCTGGTGATAATAAACCAATTTTATCATAATATAATAAAGTTTGCTTTGAAATACTAAATATAGCAGCAAGTTCTCCGGCTGTAAAATAGTTTGCTTCTTTGGATTGCATAAAATACTCCTGTTTCTTGACCGTATATCAGGTATATAGTTTAGAATTACAATATAATACATTTTATCATATTTGCAATAAAACTGATAGTAGAAAATACTAATTAAATTTAATGGGTGATGAAATGAAAAAAATTGCTATTTACGGAAAAGGCGGAATTGGAAAATCAACAACGACGGCGAATATCTCAGCGGCATTTAGCGAAGCTGGCTTACAGGTATGCCAGATAGGTTGTGACCCAAAAAATGATTCAACACGGTTATTGCTTGGGCATATCTGCAGGCATACAGTTCTTGATACTGTACGCGATAATGATTCTGTATCTTATGACGATATTGTTCATATTGGCTATAACGGTATAAAATGTGTCGAAGCTGGTGGGCCGGAACCAGGCGTTGGCTGTGCTGGGCGCGGCATAATAGTTGCGCTTGAAAAGCTGCGTTCACTAAATGTTCTCGAAGATGCTGATGTAGTTTTATATGATGTTTTGGGTGATGTTGTCTGCGGAGGTTTTGCAGTACCTATACGTGAGGGATATGCGAGTGATATTTATATAGTATCTTCAGGTGAACTAATGAGCCTTTATGCAGCCAATAATATCGTTAAAGGAATAAAAAGATTTGCTGAAAGAGGATCTGTTCGGCTGGGCGGAATAATTGGCAACAGTCGTAATACACCTAATGAGATGAAATTACTGGAAGCTTTTGCCGAACGTATTAACAGCATGCTTATAGCATTTATACCCAGGGATGTCATTGTAAATAAAGCCGAAAATAAGCGTAAAACTGTTTTGGAATATTCACCGCATTGTACGCAGGCCGGGATATACCGTAAATTAGCCGGGGATATGCTTAATAATAATAATTTATGCATTCCCAAACCGATGACATTTGAAGAACTTGAAGCTTTGGTGGAAGAATATGGCAGTCAGGACTAAAAGATTTATTGGAAAAAATAAAAGCTGCAGCTGCAGTATGCCCGGCGTATGGCGTGCCGCAGCATTTTGCGATGGGTTTGCTGTAATATTTCATAGTCCGCGCGCTTGTGCGCATGTAGCCAGAAGTATGGATATTAATGCTCATTATCGCTCAATTGCCGCAGGTTATGGCGAATATTTAGCAGCCGTTCCATTGGTATCAAGCCAACTTGAAGAAAAACATTCTATTTTTGGTGGTGCTGAAAGGCTGAAGCAATGCATAAGATGGGTAGTCGAAAAATACAATCCGCAGTGTATTGTAATTGCAAATTCATGTGTAGCAGGTGTTATAGGGGATGATGTTGAGTCTGTTGGCATAGAAGCTGAAATGGAATTTAATTTGCCTGTAATTACCGTGAATACTTACGGCTTTTTAGATGGTGAATATTATGAAGGCTATTTTGAAGTAGCTAAAAAGATGATGCTTCGTTTTTGCAAACCCCAGAAATTTGAAAAAGGTACAGCTTTACTTTTAGGTGATAATGGTGGACCGTGGGGAAGTTATGCCAGAGAGGTAACGCGCCTGCTTAATGAACTGAATATTAAAGTGATAGGGCAATTCCCGGGTTATACTGCTTTTAACGATTTACCTTATATAACCAGAGCCCAGGCGTGCATCGTTTTGGGAGGCAGGGGGCAGACACATATTGGGCTTACAAAACTGGCTCAGATTTTTAAAGATAAATATAATATGGACTATTTACCGGGAAAATACCCCGTCGGTTGGACAGAAACGAAGGACTGGATTAAGGGAATTGGCGATTTATTTAATTGCAGGGAGGAAGCTGCAGCACTTATTTTAAAAGAAAATTTACGTTTAAATAAAACTGTAGAAAAATTTTTACCTGTTACCGAAGGTATTAAGACGGTTATATGCATAGGAAGATGGCTAATGTATTTTAATCCTGCATGGATTATACAGATTGCTGAAAGAATCAAACTTTCAGTAATAGGTATAGTTTTGCTGCCGGGCTACAATGAACAAGAAAAAAACTTGATGTTGGAAGCTGTACAAAAATGTTGCAATATACCGGTTTATGAAAATTTATCTGACGAAGGCCTGATGGAGCAGGTTCAGCTGATATTAACAACCCATGAATTGCAGGGAACGAATGTAAAACAAATTTTTTTGCCAATGCTGCCAACGGTAGGTACAACAGGTGAAATGGAATTTATACAGTTAATTTACAGAACATTATGCAGTAAAAACAGATATGGAGGCATAGTTTATGGTTAATGGCAAATGGGAAAATATTTGTTCCCGTGCAGATACATGTGCTTTGACCGGTGCGGCAGCTTTTTTCGCGGGTATACCTAAGAGTGAAGTTTTGGTTAACGGCCCGTTGTGGTGTTATTTTTACGCTTTACGGCATTTGGAACATACAGAGTATAATATGGCCGAACGTTTTCATGGCTCTCAGCCGGATAATAATGCTATTGTTTATGGAACGGAAAAATTCTTACTAGAAGCATTGGAAAGCATAAAAAAAGAAAAACAAAACCCTGATGTCATGCTGATTGAAAACAGCTGTTCATTGAGCTTGATAGGGGATGATATTGCAGGAATTGCTAAAAAAGCAGATTTAAAATGCCCGGTGATTACGATGGACAGCGGCGGGTTAAACGGAGGTTTTGCTGAAGGGTATAGTAAGGCCGCAATAAAGCTGCTTGAAAGCCTGCAATTAGATAAAAGTAAAAATCCATCTCTTAAAGTAAATTTAATAGGCCTGACTCCATTTTATTTTAACGGTAAAAATGATGCAGAAGAAATTATCAGGCTTTTAAAATTATGCTGTTGCGATATAAATGTAATTTTAGGCTGCGGTAGCCCTTATGATAAAATAAAAACTTTGACCGATGCATCCTTAAACATAGTTATACATGAAGAATTGGGGCTGGGCATTGCCAGATATTTAAAAGAAAATTACGATATGCCGTATATTTGTGCCGGAGTTCCTTATGGTACTGATGGTACGCAAGAATGGATATCAAAAATTGCAGAATGTTTACCGCTATCTGATGAACAAGTATTGTATGAGGCTAAAGAAGTACAGAAGAAGCTTATGTATTGGAATAATGATATGCGTTGCCAGTGGGGTAATTTGTGGTTTGATGAAGTTATAACTGCGGCTCCGCCTACAACTGCTATGTGTTTTGCAGACACACTTGTAAGGGAATGGATTGACACAGGAAGCCTGAACCTTATATGCCAGCATAAAACGGATAATAATTGTGGGGCTGGGAAATATGCCGATAAAATTTTCTTTGCCGGTGAAGACGGAGAAAATATAGAATATCTCTTAAATAATTTTAGTGACGGTCTGCTTACGGGCAGCAGCAGTGAAAAAGCTGTTTTAGACCGCAGCGGAAACTATAATACGGCTACTGTAAACATTGCTTTTCCGGTAAATGATGAAATGCTTATAACAGATCTTCCGTTTTGTGGATTAAGGGGTAGCGCTCATATTTTGCAACGTTTGTGGAATGCATTTATTCAGAAAAAGCAGAGAAGGTAAAGTTATGAAAAAATTTTGTTTTATTATAACGCTAATAAGTTTGTTTTTTTTAGTGGCTGGCTGTGGTTATAACGGCCAAGATAAAGCGCAAACACAGCAAATTTTAAAAGGATATGAAGTAACGGATGCAATTGGCAGAAATGTTTTTCTTAACGCTCCGCCGGAACGGATAGTTTCATTGACATATGGGACGGATGAAATTGCTGCTGAAATTGTTGACCTGGACAGAATTGTAGCATTTAGTAAATGGGCAACTGATCCGGAAATAAGTTTTATTACTAATGAACAAGCAGCCAAAGTTGGCCGAAAAATTGATGTTAATCTTGAAACTGTTTTAAGTTTGCATCCTGACCTTGTACTTGTTTCTGTTGCAACTCCGGCGGAATTTATAAAAACACTTGAAGATATGAAAGTGCCAGTATATGTGGCAGAAAGCCCTCAGAATTACGAACAGATGCGAAAGAAAGTACTGGGGGTTGCTGCTGCTCTTGGTGAAAAAGAAAAAGGTGCTGCATTAGTGAAAAAAATGGATGACAAAATGCAAAAATTGCAGAGCCGGCTGAGCGTTTTGAGACCGGAAGACGAAAAAACAGTGCTTGCTTTTACATTTACAGGTTTAATGGGGAAAAAAGACGGGCTTTTTGATAATATGCTGGGATTGGCGCATATTAAAAACGGACTTGCTGAAATAAATTTAAACGGTGAAAATCAAATAATAAACAAAGAACAGGTAATTGCAGTAAATCCGGATATAATTTTTGTACCCACATGGAATTACAATAATGAAAATGATATAAATGGCTACGCGCAAAGCATTTTAAATGACCCGGCGTACCAAAATATCAAAGCTGTCAAAAATAAAAGGCTGGAGTTTGTATCTGACAGATACAGATATGTAGCATCGCAGCATATAACCGAGGCTGTTGAAGTAATGGCTAAAGCAGTTTATCCTGAAATCTTTAAATAATGAGCAAAGGTGTGGTTTGAAATGAAAAAAGTGTTATTTTTAACAAATGTTATACGTCGTATGGGTATGATGCAGCAAATGCTGCAGAAATTGCAGAAAGAAAATAAATTAAACAGCAATTGTGCCTGCCATTGGATAACCGAACAAACTGTATGGGATAAAAGTTGGGAGGAAAAACTTAAAAATACAGATTTTTTACTTTTAAAATGGATGGGAGCGGGTATTGACACGCCCTTTCTGCAACGCTGCATCAGCTATTTAAAACAAAATAAAATTAAATATTTTATTGACGCTGAAGGTGCCGAAAAACCGCAGTTAACATACGGAATAACTGATTTACAAGCGGAAACCATAAAAAAATATACAATGTTTGGCGGCAGCCGCAATTATTATAATTTATGGCTGTATGCGGCAGCAGCTGAAGAAAAAAATGAAAATATACCGGGACCCGATCCGATATATTGGTGCGGCATATATCATCCTGATGCTGATAAAGTTTATACTGATTTGGAAAAATACAGAAAAGATTTCTGTAAGGAAGGAAAACCTTATATTGGCATTTTGTTTTACCGTGAAGAATGGGTATGGGAAGATTTAACTTATCAAACAGCCCTGATTCGAGAAATTGAAGCACAGGGTATGAATGCTGTTTGTGTATTCAGCAATGGTATGCCTAATGAAGAAATGGGGATGCCAAGCTTAAAAAAAGTATTCGGACAATTTTTCAGCAGTAATGGGTTTCCTGTAATAGATGTGCTGCTTAATACTTTAAAATTCTCATTAACAAGCAGTGGTTCTATGGATATTGAATTTTTAAAAAAATGGAATGTTCCGGTATTGCAGGCCTACACATTAATAGCACCGTATGAAGAATGGAAAAACAGTTTTGAAGGCATGAACGCAATGGAAATATCTATAAGTGTTTCCTTACCGGAGTTTGACGGTATTATTCATGGAGTACCGGTAGCAACGAAAAAAATAATGGAAAACGGCGATGTACGTTATTTACCAATAGATGAAAGGGTAAAACGTATTGTAAAAAAAGCCGGAAAATGGGCTGTGCTGCGCCGAAAAGAAAATTCTGCTAAAAAAATAGCAATAATCTTCCATAACTATCCTCCTAAAAATTCAAATATCGGCAGTGCTCTGGGGCTTGATACTATAGAAAGCATCAGGCGCCTGCTTATGCTTATGAAAGAACATGGTTACAAGATTAATTTTATTCCGCAGGATGGCAAAGAATTTATCGGGATTCTTACTGCTAATGCTACAAATGACCGAAGTATGCTGACTGAAAAGCAAATTGATGAGTCTAATAAAATTAAGGGCAGTAAATATCAAAATTATTATGATGAAATGGAAGAACCGGTGCGCATTCAGCTCGAAAAGGATTGGGGAAAAGCTCCGGGAAGTGTTATGGAATATGCTGGCAGTTTGCTGGTCCCAGGTACAATGAACGGTAATGTTTTCATTACAGTGCAGCCGCCGCGTGGTTTTGGTGAAGATCCGTCAAAAATTTATCATTCTCCGTTTACTGCTCCAACTCATCATTATATCGCTTTTTATCAATGGCTGCGTGATGAATGGCAGGCTGATGCAGTTGCACATATTGGTACACATGGCTCTCTTGAATGGCTACCAGGTAAAAATGCAGGTTTAAGTGCAGCTTGTTATCCAGATTTGGCATTGGGTGATTTACCTGATATCTATCCTTATAACATTACAATTACCGGTGAAGGCATACAGGCAAAACGCCGTGGCGCAGCCTGCCTGATTGAGCATTTGCCTGCACCGCAGACAAGAGCCGGAGTTTATGATGAACTTGAAGAGCTTGAAAAATTGCTTGATGAATATGCTCATTTTGAACACAATCAACCTGAAAATTTACAGCAAATAGAAAGCCTGATAAATGAAAAAGTGCAGCAGGCAGATCTGAGCGGGGAAGTACCTTATGATGAAACTAAAAGTTTTGGCGAATATGCCATGGCGCTGCATAATTACATCAGTGATTTAAAAAATATGCAGGTGCATAATGGACTGCACATTTTAGGGCAGCCGCCGGAAAATGAAGATTTAACAGAGTATTTGTGCCTTTTAACAAGGCTTGATAATGGTAATATCCCAAGCCTTAATCAAACAGTGGCTTCGTACTACGGCTTTGATTATTACTATCTTTTAGAAAACAGTAGTTTAATTTATGAACCTTTGCAAATTACTTATGGGGCATTAATTGATAAAATAGCTTTACAGTGCAGCGAAGTTATAAGTATTTTACAGGAGAATTACTTTAAACCGGAAGGCTGTGAGCTTGTTCAAAAATTAGACTGGGTAAGAAAAGGCAATGATGATTTTAAAGAAAAACTGTCTGAAATATGTAAATATATATGCAATGTAATCTATCCCAATCTTCTTTTAACGAGTAATGAGATTACTAATATGTTGCGAGGATTTGAAGGTCAGTATATAGAACCGGGTCCTTCCGGTGCCCCGAGCAGCGGCGGCGCAGATTTATTGCCTACAGGACGCAATTTTTATGGTGTAGATCCCCGCACTCTTCCTACGCCTGCTGCATGGGAAATTGGCAAAACACTTGCTGACCAGGTTATTACGCGCTTTATAGCGGAAGAAGGTCGTTATCCTGAAAACATAGGCATTGTACTCTGGTCTGGGTCGAATATGAGAAGCCATGGACAATGTATTGCTGAATTTTTGTATCTTATGGGTATTAAACCAAAATATCAAAGCGGAAGTATGCGCGTCAATGGCTTGGAGGTAATCCCTCTTGCAGAATTAAAACGCCCGCGCATAGACGTTACAGCTCGTATTAGCGGATTATTCAGAGATTCTATGCCTTCAGTTGCAGAACTGTTAGATAAAGCCGTTTTGCTTGCGGCAAGCCTGGATGAAAAAGATGAGGATAACTATGTAAAGAAACATATTACAGCTGAAAGTGCGGAACTTGAAGAAAGTGAAGGGATGACTAAAGAAGAGGCCTGGCGTCAGGCAGCTTTCAGAATCTTTGGCGACCAGCAGGGTGTATACGGTGCAGGTGTAGCAGCATTGCTGGAAGCTAAAAACTGGGATACAATTGACGATATAGCTGATGTTTATGTCCGCTGGGGCGGACATGCTTATGGCGGCAAAACCCGAGGAAAATTTTTGCCGCAGCAATTCCGCAAACGTATGGGCAGCCTTGATGTAACAATTAAAAATGAAGATAATCACGAAACAAATATGTTAAGCAGCGATGATTATAATGCTTATCATGGCGGAATGATTGCAGCTGTACGCAGTATTAAAGGCAGCGCACCGCGCTCTTACTGCGGTGATAGTACTGACCGCAGCCGTATAACCATGC
>OHST01000822.1_pt1 | contig 15110 bp, 13 predicted proteins | sample 1578841 | NCBI WGS metagenome assembly OHST01 (sample SAMEA3879593, study PRJEB24766) | human gut metagenome | biome: human-associated habitat; feature: feces | place: USA | collected 1985/1987 | reverse complement strand
GCTCGATTTTTTCCTTACAGGCTTCCGCAACCTTTCCCTGAATTGCCTTTAAGCCTGCGCCGCTTCTGGCGTTAATTTCCAGCACGGAAAAGCCCAGCCCTTCAAAATACGCGCACCACGCCTTATTCGCCGCCGGATCTGCCAGATCCGATTTATTCAATAAAATCAGCCGCGCCTTGTTTTTTCCCATTTCGTCGATGTCCGGATTGCGGCTGGACATCGGACAGCGGGCGTCCACCAGCTCGATGATCAGATCGATCAGCTTGATGTCCTCCTGCATTGCACGCCGCGCTTTGGTCATATGACCCGGGTACCACTGAAAATCCATTCTTTATTTCTCCTTCCCTCTGTTTACCACGGCCAGTATTTGATACCGACCTTTCCAATGATATTTGTTCTTTTGATATTTCCAACACTCGCACTTCTGGAATCTTCACTATTATTATAGTTATCTCCCACAACAAAGTACTGCTTACTCTTTAATGTAATCTCATCTGCTGCTAATCCTGCAGATAAAATCTTCTGACTTGAAAATGCTTTTGTTTTCTTTCCGTTTACATAGATTCTGCCGTTTTTGATCTGAACCTTTTCTCCCGGAAGACCTATCACTCGTTTTACATAGTAATTTCCATTCTTGTCATCTGATTTAAATATGACCACATCATACCTGCTTGGTCCCTTGATCTGATAGATCAGGCGATTCACCAGATGTTTTTCACCTCTTTCAATCGTTGGTGACATAGAATCACCTTGAATCGTAAAACTGAAACACACAAATCTTACTAACAAAAATGCCAGTAACACAACTCCGACAAATTTTAAGACATACTGAATCACGATTTCCCTTTGCTGACGCTGTTTCTTGCGCATCTGATAGGTTACTGTGTATCCTTTCCTCATAGAAGAACTCCTTTCCTCTTCGTATAGAAAGATTCGTAAAATTCCTGTATACTAAAACAGGGATAAGCTATACAGCCTATCCCTCTCTTTTGACAATCTTTGTCTGATTATACTCTTTCTTTTACTTTTGCTGCTTTACCAACACGATCACGTAAGTAGTATAATTTAGCACGTCTTACTTTACCACGTCTTACTACTTCAATCTTTTCGATGATTGGAGAATGTACTGGCCATGTTTTTTCAACACCAACACCACTTGCCTGTTTTCTTACAGTAAATGTTTCGCGTGCTCCACCATTCTGTCTTTTGATGACTGTTCCTTCGAAAACCTGAATTCTTTCACGGTTTCCTTCTTTTACTTTCGCGTGAACTCTTACAGTGTCTCCTGTTTTGAATTCAGCAACTTCTCTTAACTGTGCATCTTCGATGCTTTTAATAATATCCTGTGCGCTCATTGTTGTTCCTCCTTGAACGTTTTTAGATGTTCTTAATACCAAATGTAACAGAGGACCATCCATATTTATAACAACTTGAACATATTATCATATTTTTTTATGTGAAGCAAGTGTTTTTTTGTATTTTTTAAGATTCTTTACCTTAATACAAATTTCTCCATTGCCTTTGCGACTCCATTTTCCTGATTGGAAACCGTAATATAGTCTGCGATCGCTTTCATAGAATCAAGGCCATTTTCCATAACAACCGCAAGTCCTGCACTTTCTAAAAGTTCTCTGTCATTGTCTGCATCCCCACAACTCATAATCTCTTCTTTTTGAATATTCAAGATCTTTGCAAGATGGAACAGACCATCTCCTTTATTACAGCCTTTCTTAGAAATCTCAAGATTCTTTGGAAGAGAACTTGAAAACTGAATGTCTTCAATCTTACTCAATGCATCCGCTGCTCTTCGTCTTTCTTCCATCGTCTTAAATAATAAAGTTGTCTTCTCAACAGTTGTTGACTGTTCTTTTACAAACATCTCTAAATCATCAACAAGAACTCTCGACCCCTGCACAATTGCTTTTGTATTTGAATCAAGTTCATAATAATCAATATTTTCCATTTCTTTTTTGTTAGCATAGGATTGCCCATTTAAACTAATACTTTCCATTAGATCAAATTGCTTAAGAAAATCCATCAACTCTAAAACTCGATCCATTTCAAAATGATTTTTATAAATCACTTTTTCTTCTTTTAAGTCATAAATGGTTGCACCATTACTGAAAATCCCATAGCGAATTCCTTCCATCTCTTTTAACTCTGGCGGTAATGCATTCACAGCTCTTCCTGTAGCCGGAACGAAATAAACACCTTGTGCCATTGCTTTTTTGATCACATTCTGTGTATACTTTGTAATCTTACGCTCTCGATTCAACAGTGTTCCATCCATATCCGCTGCGACAAGCTTAATCCTATTTTCCCCCATCTTTTTCTTTCATCTCCTTCTCATATGCCTCCCATAGATCCGGTCTTCTCTCTTTGGTACGTTTGACTGACTGTTCATGCCTCCATTTGCGGATATTCTCGTGATGTCCGGATAAAAGAACTTCTGGCACCTCTTTATCTAAAAACACTGGTGGTCTTGTATACTGTGGATATTCAAGCAACCCATTTTCGAAAGATTCATCCCCAGCGGAATCATCATTATGTAAAACACCTGGAACCAATCTTGAAATTGAATCGATCATCACCATTGCAGGCAATTCCCCACCAGTCAATACATAATCTCCGATTGATACATAATCTGTAACTATTTCTTCCAAAACCCTCTCATCGATTCCTTCATAATGCCCACATAAAAAAACTAATTCTTCTTCTTTTGCAAGTTCCTTTGCCATCTCCTGATGAAATGTTGTCCCTTGCGGCGTCAGATAGACAACTCTTGGTTTCTTCTTCATATCTTTTTCAAGGTCTTTATACGCACGGTAAACCGGCTCTGGCTGCATCACAAGTCCGGCTCCGCCTCCATATGGGTAATCATCCACTTTCATATGTTTATTGGTAGAATAGTCACGAATATTGACCGCATTGATCTCAAGAAGTCCTGCTTCAATCGCTCTTCCGATGATACTTGTATTCAACCCGTCCATCACCATCTCTGGAAATAATGTTAATATATGAAATCTATTCATCTAATAATCCTTTCATGACATGGACTGTGATCTCACCTTTTTGAAGATCCACATTCTTAATGCATTCTCTGATCGCTGGAAGTAAAACTTCTTTTCCATCTTCCATCTTCACTTCATAGACATCATTTGCACCCGTCTGTAAAACATCAGTTAATTCCCCAAGAACTTCTCCATTATCCTCTCTGATCACAGAAAGACCGATCAGATCTGCGATAAAGTATTCGTCTTTTTCAAGAGGTACTGCCTGATCTCTTGTAACAAACAGGCCTTTTCTTTTATACATCTCTACTTCGTTGATATTTGAAAATTCTTTAAATCTCAAAACCGGCTGGTTCTTTACGAATTTGCATGACACTACGTGTAATAGTTTTCTTTCTTTTCCTGTATCTAAATATACTTCTTTTAATTTCTTAAATCGTTTGATATCATCTGTCATCGGAAATACTTTAACTTCCCCAGCGATGCCGTGTGTGTTGGCGATTGCTCCTACTTGTAAGAATTCTTCCATGGATTCATTTTATTCCTTTCATTTTGATTTTTCTATTTATTATTGTATAAAATGGTTTAAAAAAACACAACTATTTTATTATAATCGTACTTGTTATAATATATCAATACAAAATGGCAGAAGATTCAACTCCAATAATATTATCAACAAACTGAAGATAAGCAATTTGAATATTTTCCAAACACCTCGATAAATCGGTGTTGTTTAAGCCCTTTTACCATCTGTCATCTGTTAATAAATACAAAAATTATTAGCCAGTACCGTATAACATACACACTGTGTAGTGGTTTGAATCACGTAAATTATTTGAATATTATAAAAAGAGATCATGTGTCAGCAACCGTACGGACACGTCTGCACTTAGCGAGTGGATGGTCGTTAGACCATTCAGGAGCTTAGTACAGCTACGTGGGAGTCCGAACGCAAGTGGGTTGCAGACACATGATCTCTTTTTATAATATTCCACCAATAATTTCCGTCTTCAAACTACAAATCACAATTTCATTGCACGTATAGAGTTTATTACGCATAGCATTGCGACTCCGCTATCTGCGAACACAGCCATCCACATATTTGCGAATCCAAGCAGTCCAAGGATCATTACTAATGCCTTGATCGCCAATGCAAATACAACATTCTGCCAAGCGATCTTACAAGCTTTTTTGCCGATAGAGATTGCCTGTGGAATTGCTTCAACGTTTGAGGTCATGAATACAACATCTGCTGCTTCGATTGCAGCATCAGCACCGCTTCCCATGGCAGCACCGCAATCAGCACCAGCTAATACAGGGGCATCGTTGATACCGTCACCAACAAACATAACAGCTCCATGTTTGTTTCTCTGTTCCTGAAGTTTGGCAAGTTTTTCATCAGGAAGAAGTCTTGAGTAAACTTCGTCAATTCCAGTTTCTTTTGCAATCACATTTGCAGTTGTTTCGGAATCTCCAGTTAACATAACCGTGTGAAGATTCTGTGCTTTTAAGGAAGCAATGGCGGATTTCGCATCGTCTTTTAATGTATCTGCAATAACGATCGCACCAATTAACACACCATCTTTTGCAAGAAAAACTTCAGTTCCATAAGAAGTTGTTTCTGGATAGTCTCCAGTTACATGATACTGAGCCATCAATTTTTTATTGCCAGCTAAGATTTCTGAGTTATCAATTGTGATAACAGAACCATGTCCAGCGATTTCTTTTGCGTTTTCAGGTGTTTTATAAGTTACATTTTCATCTTTGGCAGCTTCCATGATACTCTTTCCGATTGGATGAGTAGAAGATTCTTCGCAGGAAGCAGCAAGTGATAATATTTCATGTCTGGTTGCATTTCCGAGAGGGATCACATCATGAACTTTGAAGTTTCCTTTTGTGATCGTTCCAGTCTTATCCATGACAACAGAAGTAATATCTTTTAATGTTTCAAGTGCAGCCCCGCCTTTAAATAAGATACCAATCTTAGATCCAGCTCCGATTCCAGAGAAGAATGCAAGAGGTACACTTAATACAAGAGCACAAGGACAGCTGATTACAAGGAAAGTTAAAGCTGTGTATATCCAGTGTGTCCAGTTTCCTGTCACTAAAGAAGGAATGATCGCAGTTGCAAGGGCAAGAAGTACGACAAATGGAGTATATACACGAGAAAAACGTGTGATAAAACGATCCATCTTTGGTTTGCTTGCGGCTGCATTTTCTACGGAATCCATGATTCTTGTGACCATAGATTCTTCCAGTACTTTTTCTACCTTGATCTTAATAACACCAGAAGTATTTAAACATCCAGAAGTTACATCTGTTCCGACAGAGGCAGAAACAGGAATGGGTTCTCCGGTAACAGGAGAAGTATCGATCATCGTTTCCCCATCTGTGATGATACCATCTAATGGAATACGGTCACCAGGACGTACTAATAAGATATCTCCGATTTCAGCTTCTTCGGCATCAATTACAGTGACATCTCCATGATCATCAACAAGGTTGACAACTTCAGGTCGCATATCAATGACATCCATGATCTGGGAACGGCTTCGTTCCACAGCTTTTTCTTCAAATAATTCACCAATACGATAAAACATCATAACACCGACCGCTTCCGCAAATTCTCCGACGCCGAAAGCACCGATCGTTGCGATACTCATTAAGAAGTTTTCATCAAAAACCTGACCTTTAGAGATGTTTTTAAGAGCGGTCCATACGATCTTAATTCCTAAGATTAAATATGCAAGGATAAAACATACCATACTGTATACAGGCTTGGAAGATTCCAATGCTTTTCCGGCAATAAATAAAACGATACCAGCACCAAGTTCCCAGAATTCTCTGTTATCTTCAGAATTCTCTTTGGCTTTTTTCGCTTCTTTTTGTGCACGGACAGTATTTTCACGGACAACGACTTTGACATCTGGTTCGATAGAAGTACAAATATCTTGAATCTGAGGCAATAATGTTTTGGCATCATCAGACCATACACGTAACTGCTTTGTTGCAAATGTCAGATTGACGGCTTCAACACCGGGAAGATGAGAAATCTGTTCTTCCATTTTACCTGCACAATGAGCACAGCCTAATTTCTCGACAATAAATACGGTTGCCTGACCATTTCCTTCACGATTTGCAGCAGCTGCAATTGATTCATCATCGTCATCGTCATCATCACAGCAGCCACAATCGCAGTGGTCATCATGATGGTGATGATGTTCGAGGTGCTCATGTTCATTATGGTTGTGATCACATCCACAGTGTTCATCGTGATGGTGATGATGTTCATGACTTTCATGAGAATCTTCTTCTACATGTTTTCTCCGTTTAGATGATTTTTTCGTAACTTCCGTCACAATAACATCCGGTTCAATATCCGTACAAATCTTTTGAATCTCAGGAAGCAGATCTTCACGAGAAGTTTCAAGATACATTTTTTTCATAGGAAATGAAAGATTTACACTTTCAACATCAGGAAGTTTCCCGATTTTTTCTTCCATTTTACCGGCACAATGAGCACAGCCAAGATTCTCAAACTCATAAGTCTTCTTCATAAATACCCCTCCTTTCAAATACAGTCTTTAACAGATCAGATACAAGCTCTCCGTCAGCAGTGTCTGCGATCGTATAATGAACTTCTTTCCCAATTCGTCTGCTTGTGATCACACCTAATTGCTTCAAAGAGCGAAGATGATGAGACACTGCTGGTGGGCTCATCTCAATCGCTTCTGCGATATTTCTAACACAGACTTCACGGTGGTATAAAAGATACAAAATACGAAGTCTGGTACTGTCACTTAACAGACCAAATAAACTGGCAGTTTCAATGGCAAATTCTTCTGGTGGAAGAACATGTTTTAATTCTGTAACATCACATCCATGACCATGAATATCCATGGAAGCAATGTTATATTTCTCCGTTTTATCCATAGAAATCTCCTTTTTGTAAGATTAAATGATTGCTTAATTGTTTATGTTTTAAATATAATACTTTTAAATATTGATGTCAACAGAAATGAGAAAAATAGTTAATAGACGTATTGTTTGGTGTAATCTTGGAATTATACATAATAGTTTTTCCTAACTAGAAATTAAAAAAATATAGGATAATCAAAAAAAATATGATATACTAAAAACTACTTATACGAATTTATTAGATCAAAAAATCACATTTCGATAAAAGCAAAGATAAACAAAAACAGAAAAGGAAGTGTATCATGGAAGAGTTAAAGAACATCAAAGTAGCCCTCCTTGGTTCTGGAACTGTCGGAACAGGAGTATACAAACTGATTGAACGCCAGAGAGAAGAATTACCTCACAAAGTTGGTGCAGGTCTGACTGTCAGCAAAGTTCTAGTTAGAGACAAGAACAAGAAGAGAGACGGAATTGACCCTTCTGTATTAACTGACCAGTGGGAAGACATTATCACAGATGATGAGATTCAGATCGTAGTGGAAGTTATGGGGGGAATCGAACCAGCCCGTACTTATATTACAGAAGCTCTTCAGGCAGGTAAGAATGTTGTCACAGCGAACAAAGACTTAATGGCAGTGCATGGTGGTGAATTATTAGATATCGCTTCCCATAATGGATGTGACTTATTATTTGAAGCATCTGTTGCAGGTGGAATTCCAATTATCCGTCCATTAAAACAGTGTCTGGCAGGAAACTATATTTCAGAAGCAATGGGTATTGTCAATGGAACAACAAACTTCATTCTGACAAAGATGACACACGAAGGAATGGAATTTGATGAAGCTTTGGCACTCGCAACAGAATTAGGATATGCAGAAGCAGATCCAACAGCTGATATCGAGGGATATGATGCAGGACGTAAGATGGCGATCATGGCATCCATTGCGTTTAACTCTAGAGTCACATTTGATGATGTATACACAGAAGGAATCACAAATATCACAGCAAAAGATATCAAATATGCAGAAGCAATGGGATGTACGATCAAATTGTTAGGGGTAGCAAAGAACACAGAATCTGGAATTGAAGTACGTGTTCATCCAATGCTGATTCCAAGTGATCATCCATTGGCAACTGTCAATGATTCATTTAACGCAGTTTTTGTACATGGAGATGCAGTTGACGATGCAATGTTCTATGGAAGAGGAGCAGGAGAATTCCCAACAGCAAGTGCAGTTATGGGAGATATCATTGATGTCGCACGTAATATTCAGTTCTATTGCACAGGAAGAATCCATTGTACATGCTACAAAGACCTTCCAATCAAGAAGATCACAGAGATTGAAAGCAAATATTTCATGAGATTGTTAGTTGATGACAAACCAGGAGTTCTTGCTCGAATCGCAGATACATTAGGAAAGAATGAAGTAAGTATCGCACAGGTGATTCAGAAGAACAAGGTTAATGATATGGCAGAATTAGTTGTTATCACGGATCTTGTACTGGAGCAGAACTTTGCAGATGCTTTGGTTGAGATTAAGGGAATGGAACATACTCGTGAGATTTCTACAGTAATCAGAGTGTATTAAATTTTAATTGTAGTTGGCCAACTGTAGATTTTGAGTATATGATAAAAAATAAATAAACGATCGGAAGAGCAGCTAGAGAATTTTCCTCACGTTTTTTACAGATCGCTGATTCGCCGGCTTTCCTTGCGTAACTCGCCTTCAAAGGTATTGAAAATCAGAACTCTTTGAGGCTCAAACAACGCACCAAGCCGGCTGCGAATCCGTAAAAAACGTGGCAAAATTCTAATGCTGCTCTTCCGATCGTTTATTTATTTTTTATCATATACCAGATGTCTAGAGTGTGGACAATTTAAGATTGAAAAATTCAAGTGGGTGTGTATGTAGGGCAGAATGGTGGCAAGAAGATTAATATTGAAATGCAAAATACATATCAAGAGGACTGGGCGGAACGAAGTCTGTTTTACAATTGTCGAATGTTTACAGAAGGATTAAAAACAGGACAATCCTATAGTAGTAAATTTCAATTCCATGTGATAGAATTAAGTAAAATAGAAACAACAAAAGGAAAAGAAAGCAAGAACTTTACCGATGGGCGAGATTAATTTCAGCTAGTACTTGGGAAGAAGTCAGAGAAGAATCAGAAAGAAATCATTACATGGAAAAGGAGAGTCAGTAGATAAGATAGCTGAGGATTTATTAGAAGATATAGATATTGTTGAAAAATTTTATAATGTATTGAATGAACATCCAGAAAAAGATAGAGATGAAATTTATGATTTTTTGATGGAATAATGAATATATGGAATTATGAAAGATAATATTCCACCAATAATTTCCGTCATCAAACTACAAATCACAATATATGATTCCGTATGATCAACCGTATTGACTGATACAAATAAGGCTTCAACTCCTCAACCGAAACAGGTTCCCCAGTCAAGATAACGTTATAGCAAGAACCAGCGACCATCTCGATGATCATATAGATCATAACTTCCGGATGATCAAATTCATGACCGGAATTCTTCAAAAGATCCATATAGATATCATAAATATTTCTCTGGGCATCATCGATCGGTTCCACCAAGGAATTCTTAAACATTCCCCAGCTTAGATGCTTGGAGATCAGTTTTAACAGAGTTGGATTATCATTTAATGCTCCGATGACCTGATCAGCGATAAAGATCAGCTGATCTTCAAAATGATCAATGGATTGTTTTTGAAGTTCCTGATAGGCATGTTTAAATACTTCTGCGGATTTTTTGGCGATCAATTTGTAGCGAATGTCTAATTTATCTTTAAAATACAAATAAAAAGTACCCTTAGCAACGCCAGCTTCATTTACGATATCGGAGATGGAGGTCTTTTGAAATCCCTTTTCTGTAAACAGTTGGTATGCCGTATTCAAAAGGGCATCTTGTTTCTTTTTCTTATTTAATTCGACCTTTTTCATAGTAATTTCTCCTTTCATCTTCTCTAGTATAACGAAAAAATGACCAAAAGTCAAAAACTTTCGATAAGTTTATTGACTTTTGGTCATTTTTGGTGTATACCATTATATAGATTAAAAAATGACTATTCGTCATAAATGTAAATGGGAGGATGCTATGATACAATTTGCAAAGAAATTAGTACATCATCGAAAATTCATCGTCTTCCTGGCTTTCATTTTATTGATTCCATCAACCATTGGAATCGTGAAGACAAGGATTAATTATGACATCTTAAGTTACCTTCCAGACTCTTTGGAGACGGTGAAAGGGCAGGATATCATGGTAGATCAGTTTGGAGCCGGAGCCTATTCGATGATCATTGTCGAAGATATGAATCTTCATGACGTACAGAAATTAAAACAGAAACTAGAGAAAGTCGATCACGTTGATAAGATCATCTGGTATGATGACATCGCTGATCTAAGCGTTCCCAAAGAGATGCTTCCTGAGAAAGTAAGGAAAGTTTTCTTTAATAAGAACGCAACAATGATGATCGCAATGTTTAAAGAAACGACATCATCTGATAACACGATGGAAGCAGTCACACAGATGCGTAAGATTGTTGGAAAACAGTGTTTTATCAGTGGTATGTCAGGGGTAGTTACCGATATTAAGAACCTGGTTATGCAGGAGATTCCTATCTACGTAACGATCGCAGCAGTACTTTCTTTGATCGTATTATTTGTCACAATGGAATCCTTTGCCGTTGCCTTTTTATTCCTGTTAAGTATCGGAATGGCAATTCTTTATAACCTAGGAACGAATATTTTCCTAAGCGATGTGTCCTATCTTACAATGGCATTGACAGCGATCTTGCAGTTAGGAGTTACGATGGATTATTCAATTTTCCTTCTGCACAGTTATGAGAGTAATAAGATCAGATTTGACAATGACAAAGAACGTGCGATGGCACATGCGATTTCGAATACATTTAAGTCCATTACAGGAAGTTCCGTTACGACGGTCGCTGGATTCGCAGCACTGTGCTTTATGACATTTGCATTAGGAGCTAACTTAGGTATCGTTATGGCGAAAGGTGTTATTATCGGAGTTATCTGTTGTGTAACTGTTTTGCCATCATTGATCTTGATCTGTGATAAATTGATCGAGAAGACAAGACATCGTTCACTGATGCCAGATCTTACGAATGCATCACACTTTATTACAAAACATTATAAAACAACGATTGTAGTATTTTTGATTTTGCTGTTCCCGGCAATTTATGGAAATAATCACACAGAGATTTACTACAATATTGACAAATCACTTCCACAAAGCTTACCAAGTAATGTGGCAAATAAGAAATTAAGTGACGAATTTGGAATGAGTAACATCCATATGGTCATGATCAAGAATGGAATGAGCCAGAAGGAATTAAGTAATATGCAGAAAGAGATCGATAAAGTCGATGGAGTTGAATGGTGTCTCGGAATGAACTCCGTGATCGGTTCTAGTATTCCATCTGATATGATTCCTTCTTCCATGAAAGAGATGCTGCAAAGTGATGAGTATGAGATGCAGTTTATCTGTTCAAATTACAAATCAGCAACCGAGAAAGTAAATAAACAGATCAACGAGATCAACAACATTGTGAAGAAATACAGTCCAGGTTCTATGGTCATTGGAGAAGCACCATTGATGAATGACTTGGAGACAGTAACAAATGTTGACCTTAGAAATGTAAATATCGCGTCGATTGCGGCAATCTTTGTGATCATTTTAATTGTATTTAAATCCATTTCCTTACCAGTGATCTTGGTAGCCGTGATCGAATTTGCGATCTGTGTCAATATGGCAGTTCCATACTACACGGGATTATCACTGCCATTTGTTGCAAGTATCGTTATCGGAACGATCCAGTTAGGCGCAACCGTTGACTATGCGATTCTGATGACAAGCCGTTATCAGAAAGAGCGTATAAATGGCAAAAAGAAAATGGAAGCGATCCGTATTGCACATGAAACATCCATGCAGTCTATCATTACGAGTGGATTAAGTTTCTTCGCAGCAACGATTGGTATTGCGATTTACTCAAATATTGATATGATCAGTGCGATCTGTACCTTACTTGCACGAGGAGCTGTGATCAGTACCGTTGCCGTAATTTTTATTCTGCCGGCAATGTTTATGATATTTGATAAATTGATCTGTAAAACAACCCTCAAGATGGGTCATTTAGAATAGGAGAGCGATTGTTATGAGAAAAAGAAGATTATCGAAAGCATTAGCAATGTTTCTCGCTGCAGCTCTTACGATTCCGGCAGCAGTACCGGTAGCAGCCAGCGAGTCCACTGCAGATAAAGAAGAAACTGTATACGTAAAAACGGATGCGAATGGAGAAGAGAAAACAGTTATTGTCAGTGACTGGTTAAAGAACTTCTCAGGTGAAGCAAAGATCAAAGATGCCACAGATCTGACAGATGTTGAGAACGTTAAGGGAAATGAGACATATAAACGAGGCAAAAAAGACAACATTACATGGAATGCCAATGGAAAAGATATTTACTATCAGGGAACAAGTGATAAAAATCTGCCAGTATCCATGAAAGTCACATACTATCTGAATGGAAAAGAAATTTCACCAAAGAAACTGGTTGGTAAATCAGGAAAAGTAAAGATCTGTTATGAATATGAAAATCATTCCGCAGTAACCAAAACGATCAATGGAAAACAGACAACGATCTATACACCATTTACAATGATCACAGCGGCGATCTTAAATACGGATAATTTCTCTAATGTCAAAGCGACAAACGGAAAAGTTATCTCCGATGGTAACAAACATATCGTTATTGGGGTTGCAATGCCGGGATTAGCAGACAGCTTAAATCTTAAGAATACAAGTATTGGGTCAAACTTCGATATTCCAGAAGACTTCGAGATCACAGCTGATGTAGAAGACTTCCAGATGACAGTCACAGCGACAGTTGCGAATTCCGATACATTATCAGAGTTCGGTTTAGATGATGCAGGAGATTTAAGTGAGTTAACAGATTCCTTAAAGGACCTTGAAAATGCGACAGATAAATTATGTGATGGTTCTGGAGATTTAGTAAAGGGAATTGAAAAATTAGTCACAGCCTCTGGAAAATTAAAATCAGGAACAAAACAGATCGCAGTCAGTTCCAAACAGTTAGCAACAGGACTTGACAAACTGGTCAATGGATCTACAACATTAAAGAATGGAACCAGTCAGTTAGCGAAAGGAACAAGTGCTTTACCATCATCTACAGAGAAGTTAGATAATGGAGTGAGACAGATTCTCAAAGAACTGCAGAATAGTACACCAAGCGAAAGTGATCAGGCAAAATTACAGTCTAATTTACAGAGTGCGCAGACAGGAATCACAAAAGAACTGATGAATATTAAGACACAGACAGAGAATGTTGGTGTGTCAGCGAAGACATTAGGTGCATTAGCAGAGTCTATTGGAGCATCAGCAGCAGATGTTGGAAATCAGGCAGGAGCAATTGGAGAATTTATTAAGAATAATTATAGTTCTCTCACAGATGAGCAGAAAGCACAGCTTACAACGATTGCAGGTTCTTTAAAGACAGATGCAGAAAACTTAGGCGGTTATGCACAATCCGTAGGAGGTCAGGCAAAGAATTTAGGAACTTACGCAGGGTCTATCGGAACAAGCTTGCAAGAAACACAGACAGACCTTCAGATCGTATCAGGATGCTTAACCCAGATTCAGAATCTGTTAACAAAGACAAAGACATCCACAGCACAGTTAGAAGCTGCATTAAAACAGATTGCGGCAGGAACCGGACAGTTAAAGACATCATCTAAGACACTGGCATCTTCCATCAAGAAGTTAGATGAAGGAGCCAAGACATTAAACAGTGGAACAAAAACAGCAGCAAATGGAGCGAAGAAGTTAAGCAAAGGTGCAAAAACACTGGATAATGGAATGGGACAGATGACAACAGGAATCGCAACTCTGAAAAATGGAGCTGTTACATTGAACAAAGGAATGTTAACCTTCAGAAAAGACGGTATTGAGAAACTTGTCAATACGATCAATGATGATGCAAAAGATATCTTAGACAGAGCTGATGCAGTGATGGATGAAGGAGAGAACTATCAGACATTTACGAAGAAAGTTAGTGGAACGAAGGGTAGTGTGAAGTTTATTATCGAGACGGAAGAATTGGAAAAATAAAAGTGTGTAGGATATAATGATGTGTGTTAGGACAGGAGTTTATTTGGCTCCTGTCTTTTTATATAACTAAATATTACAATTTTTTACAAAAAAGTAATTGTAGAAGGATTTTTATAGCATTATTGTATTTGAAGGAAACAGATATTGAAACTCACTGCAAGACGATAAAACAGGTGAATTGTATAGTAGTAAATTTCAATTCCATGTGATAGAATTAAGTAAATTAAAAAGTACAAAAGGAAAGGCAAGGAAGCAAGAATTATATCGATGGGCAAAATTAATTTCAGCCAGTACTTGGGAAGAAGTCAGAGAAGAATCTGAAGGAAATCATTACATGGAAAAGGTGAGGGATGAAATGATTAAGATGAGTCGAGATGAGAGTGAAAGATATTTATATCTGAGAGAACAAATGGCAATCAGAGATAAGGTAAGCCAGTTGCGAAGCGCGGAGAATCGTGGGAGACGAGAGGGAAGAGAAGAAGGAAGAAAACAGGGAGAAGTTTTAAAATTAATAACGATGGTAAAGAAAAAGATTGAAAATGGCGATTCTGTAGCGAAGATAGCAGATGATTTGTTAGAAGATATAGATGTGATTGAAAAAATCTATGATATTGTAAAGAAAAATCCAGAGAAGACCAGAGAAGAGATTTGGGATTCTTTAATGAACGATACAATGATCAAGATGTAACAGCCAGAAAGAATATGAGAAATCTGATTAATTCAGATTCAAAAGAAGATAAAAAAGAATAAGGAATTATATCAGATTGCAGACGAGGTTGAAGATGTGATTAAAATTCAACCAATTTATGAGGCAATCAAGGAACATGCGAAAGCAGATAAAGAAGAAATTTGTAAGATATTGGAAGTGCAAAGAGAGTTATGCGAATGGCTGTTGTAATTTGGCAACAGCCATTATTGAAATAATTTTTGATATTATCGCTGGTGAAGAGTGATTAGGTAGTCTAGGTTGAAAAAGTATTCTCCTATCTTT
>OHST01000813.1_pt1 | contig 15323 bp, 13 predicted proteins | sample 1578841 | NCBI WGS metagenome assembly OHST01 (sample SAMEA3879593, study PRJEB24766) | human gut metagenome | biome: human-associated habitat; feature: feces | place: USA | collected 1985/1987 | reverse complement strand
TCTATTTCGTTACCGATTAGAAAAGTCCCGGCATTCCGCCGCCCATTCCGCCTGTCAATTTAGACATTGCAGAAGAAGACTCTGCGTCTACTTTCTCCAGTGCTTCATTAAGCGCTGCCACGATAAGATCTTCCAGCATTTCTACATCATCCGGATCTACGGCTTCCGGGTCAATCTTGACCTTTGTAACCTCTCTTTTACCGGTAACGGTTACTTCTACAACACCGCCGCCTGCTGCCGCACTGAATTCCTTTGCTTCCAGCTCTGCCTGCTGTGTTTCCATCTGCTTCTGCATTTTCTGTGCCTGCTTCATCAGATTGTTCATGTTGCCCGGCATACCTCCCGGAAATCCACCTCTTTTTGCCATTAGATATATTCCTCCTTATCATCTACTTCTATTTCCATATTAACGGATTCTCTGATATCTGTAAATCGATTTTGAAAATCTTCTCCATCCTGTAGCTTTGTAACAATCAGATTCACATGGATTCCTGTCCGCTCCTCAATGAGCGCAACCAGTTCTGCCTTGTCATCTTCCCTTGAAAACAGCTCATAGGCTGTCGGGGAAGACGTCATCAGTTCCAGACTCTGCCCATCCTCTGCAAGCGTTACATGTGAATTTAATAAATGGGTGCGCTTTAGCGGTTCTTCAATCGAATGGACAATGGAGTCCCACTGCTTTGCCAGCTGCTTAATATCCTCCGGCATTGCCTCTATTACGCGCTTTTGTACCGGCTGGGACACTGCCATGCCTGCCGCATAGCCGCTGGCATTGCCTGCCGCACCCGCTATATCTGCCATACCGCTTATGCCCTGTGTACCTGCCGCAAACGGAGTACCTGCCACCACGCCGTTTTTTAACGCTTCCATGGCTTCCTGCATTTCCTGCTCAAGCAGGGTGATGCGGCTTATCACATCACCCATATCCTGCCGCTGTTCCATCGCCGGACGCGTCAGCTTAATAAGTGTCACTTCGACTTTAATACGCTTCTGTGTTGAGAATTTCAGCTCATTTGCCAGCTCTGACAGCACGCGGATATAGCGCATAAGTGTATCGACATCGACCTGTTTACTGTCTTTTTTTAACTGCTCTAAATTATCTGCCGAAACATCGATAATGTCTTCCGCCTTCGCTTCATCATCCGTTGTCTTTACAAGCAGCAGATTTCTTAAATACCATACAAAGTCACTGACAAACTGCCCTAAATCCCTGCCCTGCATAATAATCTGCTCTAAAAGCTGCATGCACGCATACGTATCCGCCTTTAAAATGTACGACAGCATTTCGGCAAATACCGCCGTGTCCACCGCACCAAGTACCTCTAACACATTTTCATACTTTAAATTCTGTCCGAGGTAAAAGGCAATGCACTGGTCTAACAGACTTAACGCATCTCGCATGGAACCGTCCGCCGCCTTGGCAACATACCGGATTGCCTTTTCTTCGACATTGATATGTTCCGCTTCCATCAGCTGCGATAACCGCCCTGCAATCGTTTCAATAGAAATGCGGTGGAAATCATAGCGCTGGCAGCGCGACAGAATCGTAACCGGTATCTTATGTGCCTCCGTTGTCGCCAGAATAAAAATAACGTATGCAGGCGGTTCTTCCAGTGTTTTTAACAGTGCATTAAATGCCCCTATGGAAAGCATATGCACTTCATCGATGATATAAACCTTATACCTGCCCTCCGTCGGTGAATACTGGACTTCGTCACGGATTTCACGAATATTGTCAACACCGTTATTCGATGCGGCATCGATTTCAATGACATTCATGGAACGCCCTTCGGCAATCGCCTTACAGGTCGGACATTCCCCGCACGGACTGCCGTCCACCGGATGCTCGCAGTTGACCGCCTTTGCAAAAATCTTTGCCACGGTTGTCTTACCGGTTCCGCGCGTTCCGCAGAAAAGGTACGCATGTCCGATTCTGTCTGCCCGTATCTGATTTTTTAATGTTGTAACAATATGTTCCTGTCCTTTGACATCTTCAAATTCCAAAGGACGCCATTTTCTGTATAATGCCTGATATGCCATATTTTCTCTCATTCTGCCGCCACGGACGGCGCTTTTCTAAAAATACCGCTGCGAACTGCTTTTACTTTATAAATGTAAAAAAAGCCACCACATACTATGTGTTACACGTAATATGTGTTACATATAATATGTGCTGACGAAAACAATTCTCATCATAAAACCGCGCACCGGACGTCGTACAGCTGTCCACAGACGTTACCGGTACAGTTAGCTCGGCCCAGGCACCCTTCCGGCACACAGGAGGTTTCACTTAATGCTGCTTCATTCCTGACCTGACATGGTTCATGAATTCCTGTTGCGAAAGACCCAGACGTCAACACCACTTATACCGGGCAGCTCTACAGAAAACTGCCCTCGGCCCGATATCACCCCTGCTATAGCGGATTGCAGGTACAAGGCGCCGCTAATGCCCCGGCTGCGCGGTTCTTTGATTATACCTTTTATGACCCGGATTGTCAAGATTGTCAACCCTTTAACTCTTTTAAATACGCCATGAAATTTTCTTTATTTTCAAGCGCTGTTGTCGTCGGACGTCCAAGGTCCTCTCTTGCACCGATAGAACATTTCACTTCAATCAGGCTTAATTCGCTGCGGTTTTTCGCTGCCTTTAAAGCCTCATCAAGTGCTTCAAACGTATCTACGGATACTGCATTCGGATAGCCGCATGATTTTGCCACACCAATCCAGTCAATATTACCGCCGACAGTCGGCATGCCGCCAACCGTTTCGTGTGCGCCGTTATTAATCAGAACGTGCACCATATTTTTTGGCGCATTCGCTCCGAGCAGTGCCATAGCTCCCATGTGCATCAGCACGGCACCATCACCGTCGATACACCAGATTTTTGTATCCGGCATACTTTCTGCAACACCGAGTGCAATTGATGAGCTGTGTCCCATGGAACCGACTGTCAGGAAATCATATTTATGGCTCATCTTCTTTGCTTCACGGATTTCAAATAACTCACGGCTTGCCTTTCCTGTTGTGGAAATCACCGGGTCTTCTCCGGAAACGTCTGTAATATGGCGGATAATATCTTCACGCATCATCGTATTGTCATTTTTATAAACAACTTTTTCATCATAAGAGAGCGCACCCTTGCGGATTACAAAGGCAGCATCTTTTCCCTGTGCAAGCACAGTTTTAAAGTCATCCATGGCAGCTTTTAATTCTTCTTCTGTAGTTTCTTTTCCCACGATAAATGGCTTGATATCCATATCTTCAAGCAGTTTTATCGTTACTTCACCCTGATAAATGTGCTGCGGCTCGTCATGAACCCCCGGTTCTCCTCTCCAGCCCACAACAAAAATCATCGGAATTGCATACACTTTGTCGTTTAAAAGTGATGCCACCGGATTGATAATATTTCCTTCGCCGGAATTCTGCATATAGACAACCGGCACCTTTCCTGTTGCCAGATGGTATCCTGCCGCCAGCGCCGCCGCATTTCCTTCATTTGCGGCAATCACATGATGTTGGGAATCTATCCCATATGTATTTATTAAATAGTTGCACAGTGCTTTTAACTGTGAATCCGGTACACCTGCATAAAACTCTGCACCGATAATTTCAACAAACTTCTGAACCTGCATTTTTTATCTCCATTCTGATACAGACCTATTCTGCCTGCATTTTTTCCAATACCTCACGGTAGCTTTCATCAATCACTGCCAGCTCTGCCACAGAGTCAATTTCAACAATCTGCTCTTTTTCAACCGGATGAATGTCAAGGTTTAACTTATCTAACTTCCGGTCTACGATTTCATCCCAGTATAAGCCCTCATAACCCGGCTTTTCATATGCTGCATCAATGGCATCGCGGATAACTGCCGCATCTGCTTTCTTAAAATAGGAAACGCCGACCATGTTATAACGGTCTGTCCCTTCTTTTCCGACACGTGTAATACGTTCTCCATCCCAGTCAAACACCCAGTCATCGGAAAAACCCGGAACCATTTTGCCATAATAGCAGGAACGTGAAAGTTCTGCATCAAAAATAGATAAATCCGAAATATACAAATCCGCTTCACAGATAAAGCAGTCTGCCGTTCCCATAACTTTTCTTGCCGCATGAATAGACGAAATATTGTTAATCGTTTCAAATTCCGTATTTTCAATCAGTTCCACGTTGTCATATTTTTCTGCCAGATATGCAAACTGCTCTTTTTTGTATCCAACAACAACATAAATCTTTGATACGTTTCTGCGTTCCAGCCCCTTCATAATCGTTTCAATCATTGATGTGCCGTGTACCTTTACAAGCGGCTTCGGCGTAACATCGGTCAGCGGGCGCATGCGTGTACCCATGCCCGCCGCCATTAAAATTGCGATTTCCATTTCCTTTATCCTTTCAAAAAAGCTTACAGTTCATCAATTAATGTCAGAATCTGCTTAATCGGCATTAAACGGCTGTCCACTTCTTTTGCACGATGATACTTTAAAATATCCTTGGCAGTCTGTTCCATCGCTGGGAATGCACTTCTTGTCAGCTGGTTTGCGTAAATAACGATATTAACACCGTGTTCTGCCAGTTCTGCTTCCGTAATTGTATTAAATGAAGACGGAACAACCACAATTGGTGTTTCCTTATCCTCTGCACGGAATTTATCGCAGAATTCCAGAATTTCTGCCGGATCCTTCTTACGGCTGTGAATCATAATGCCATCAGCGCCTGCATCACGGAACGCTCTGGCTCTGTTTAACGCATCCTCCATACCCTGCTCTAAAATCAGACTCTCAATACGCGCAATAATCATAAAGTCATCTGTCAGCTGTACCTTCTTGCCTGCGGCAATCTTGGCGCTGAAATTCTCAATTGTATCCTGTGTCTGTGCTACTTCCGTACCAAACAGGGAGTTTTTCTTTAAACCGGTCTTATCTTCGATAATAATGGCTGAAACACCCATACGTTCGAGTGTGCGCACAAGATATACAAAATGCTCTGTCAGTCCGCCTGTATCTCCGTCAAAAATAATCGGCTTTGTTGTAACTTCCATGACATCATCGATTGTTCTGCATCTTGAAGTCATGTCTACCAGTTCAATATCCGGCTTTCCTTTAGCAGTTGAATCGCAGAGGGAACTAATCCACATTGCATCAAACTGGTCAAATTCACCATCATTTTCCACAACTGTCTTTTCCGCAATCAGACCGGTTAAACCGCTGTGTACTTCAATCGTCTTTACAATCGGACGCATTTTAATGAGCTGTCTTAAACGTTTTCTTCTGAATTCCGGCATCGCCAGTTTTTCTTTTAAGCGGTCATCAACACGCTTTACATTTTCATTATAAGTATACGGCACTTCGATTAATTCGCCGCCGTTCTTTTCTAATACTTCAATGACATTGGCACGGATTGCCGCTTCCGGACCTTCTTTCCAGTTGTCACCGTGAATGACATAATCCGGCTTTACTTCTTCAATAATCTTATCATACATAATATCATGCTGGATTACGACTTCACTGACACCTTCCAGATTCTTAAACAATGCCACTCTTTCTTCAAAACCGATCGTCGGAAAACGGTTGTAGCGGATCATTGCCTCATCACTTAAAATACCGACAACCAGTTCGCCATATTCTTTTGCTTTGTTGATAATGTTTAAATGTCCCTCATGAATCACATCGGTACAAAAACATGCGTATACTTTTTTCATCTGTTTCTCTCTTTCTTTCTATTAATCATTATATACAACCGGAATCGCAATATTGTAATGCTCCAGTGCCTCACGGAATACCTTGAAAAATGCCGTGATGTCGTCCTCGTCAATCGCACCTAAAGCGCACAGACGGAAGGTGTTCGTTGTAGAAATCTTACCCGGATAAATCGTATATCCACGCTCATAACAGTAATCATGAACCTTCTCAAAATCCCAGTTCGGGTCGTCCGGATAAATCGGCGATACTACAAGACCTGCCTGCCATTCTCTCTTAACGGCATCTTTAAATCCCAGCTCGTCCAGTCCTTTGTGGATTGCATTAAAGACGCGGGTATGTCTTGCCCACTTGGCTTCTTCGCCTTCCGCAAAATACTCTTTTAATGCCTGTATTGTTGCATAAATTGTCTGTACCGGCGGTGTAAAATGCATTTCTCCTGTTTTTTCAAAGAAATGGTACTGTAAATACAGATTACAGTAATACGAACGCTTCGGATAGTCTTTTGAAGCTTCGATAATGTCTTTTCTTCCTATTATAAAGGAAAGACCTGTCATCGCCATCAGTCCCTTTTGTGCCGATGCCATACAGAAATCGATATTGTCTTTCTGCACATCAATCGGGCGCATTGCCAGTGTGGAGGTCGTATCAACGATAAATACCGCACCGAATTCGTGTGCCAATGCACCGATTTCACGGATTGGATTTAAAATACCGGTTCCTGTTTCATTGTGTGTGGTGTATACCAGCGCAATGTCCGGATTTTCTTCCAGTGTCTTTCGTACCACATCCAAATCAGGGCGTTCCAGTACCGGAAACTGCAGATTGATATGCGGCAGTCCGTAATATTCACAAATTTCCACGGCACGGGTGCTATATGCGCCGTTGTTGACTACCAGCACCTTTTTATCTGCCGGAAGCAGTGAATTCAAACACACATCAATGTTTAATGTACCTGAACCACAGAATAAAACTGATGTATACTGCTGTGGATCTGCATGTACCGTCTTTAATAAATCTGCGCGTAAATCCTTCATCATAGAAGCAAATTCTTTTTCACGCGGACAGATATCCGGTACAACCTGTGCCATTTTTACCGTATCGGTCGTTGTAGACGGTCCGGCATTCAGCAAAATATTTCTTTTAATATTCATTGTCTTACTCCTTTTGTAAAAGCATTTTTACATAAGTAATATATAGGTGATTTTTGAATCGTACATTTTATTATACATCAGTTTTTATTAAATGTATATAAATTTTTTTTAATACGTTCTGCATAGACGGCGGCTTCCTTTTCAATATCCTTACAGGACAAAATCTCTCCGGGGTCATTTGCCGTGAGCATCCGGATTGCATGGGCAGGAAGCGCAAAGCCTTTGTTAAAATGAAGGGAGCTAATCAGCTGTTCCGCTAAGATATCCGAACCGCTGTAGCCGGATACGACAATGGAAAACAGCAGCTTGTCCTTAAAATCGACCTTCCGGTACAATGCGGTCAGACGGTTGATAAATGCCATAATATTTGCGCTGACCGAGTCGTTGTAATTTGGACTGAGTATCATGAGCGCATCACTTTCAAGCAGTGCCGGATAGACCTGTTCCACCATGACACCGCCGTAAAAACACGAACCCTTTTCACTGTAATGCAGGCAGACCTCAAACGGACAGCCAAGACAGTCTGCAACTTCCCCGTTTCTTAGATTGATTTCACGGATTACAATTTTATCTTCGGGAAGGAACTTGCGTACCAGCTTCCAGAATAAACAGGTATTGCTCTTTTGTTTATTGCCCGCATAAATGCACAGCAGGCATGCCGGTCGGTCTGTGTGTGCCAAAGTACGCCCGTCTGCGTATTCCAGTGCATGACAGACTGCCTCTCCTGCATTGGCAAAAAAAGCTTCTTTTAATGAAAGGTTTCTGTGCATTGCATTTTTTGTCTGGTTTTTTAAAGAGCCGGTTGCCTCTGCAAAGGTGTGTCCCGGCAGCATACCTGTTCCGAACGGATTAAAAGTGCATCATATGCTTCTTCTAAACGACAGCCTGCAAGAACCGATAAAATTTCTTCCTTTGTCATCTGCACCTGATTTAAAAAACCAATTTCGGTAAGCATTTGTATGCATTTATCCTTAAATTCCAAGTAATCTGCCTTCATCTGAATTCTCCCTGTGTATTTTATGATTTTCGACGATTTCCGGTTTTTAAAAGTCTTTTTTAGAAAATACCCTCGTTAAGCATGGCTTCTGCGACCTTTAAAAAGCCTGCAATATTGGCACCTGCAATCAGGTTTCCATCCATGCCGTATTTCTTTGCCGCACCGTCAATGTTGTTAAAAATATTTTTCATAATCTTTTTTAACTTTTCATCAACCTCTTCTTCCGTCCATGAAAGCTTCATGGCATTCTGGCTCATTTCAAGGGCAGATACGGCAACACCGCCTGCATTGACTGCCTTTGACGGTGCAATCATAAATCCTGCTTTTTGCAGTTCTTCAACGGCTTCTGCTTTGGTCGGCATGTTGGCAACTTCGATTAAAAGCTTTGATGTCCCCTCCTCTATCATGCGCTTTGCATCTTCCAATCCGATTTCATTCTGTGTTGCACAAGGCATATACACATCTGCCTTTACGCGTCCCCACGGTTTCTCGCCGGCATGGAATTCCACACCGAATCTGTCGGCATAATCTTCACAACGGTCACGCAGGGAACCTCTCATTTCTACCATATAATCCACTTTTTCCCCGCTGATGCCGTCTTTATCATAAATGTATCCGTCCGGTCCTGAAATAGAAACGACTTTTGCGCCCAGTTCATTTAATTTCTTTGCAACACCCCATGACACATTGCCGAAGCCCGATAATGCAAATGTTGTACCGGCAAGCTTCTTTCCGATAGATTCAAATAATTCTTCCGTAAAATAAACAGCGCCGTAACCGGTTGCTTCATTTCTCCCAAGACTGCCGCCGTAAGGAATGCCCTTGCCGGATAACGCACCGTTTTTATAACCGCCGACAATTCTTTTATACATACCGAACATATAACCGATTTCTTTGGAACCGCAGCCGATGTCGCCTGCCGGACAGTCCGTATCCGGTCCGATGTATCTGTAAAGCTCTGTCATAAAGGACTGACAGAACCGCATAATCTCGCCGTCTGATTTTCCCTTTGGATTGAAATCACTGCCGCCCTTGCCGCCGCCGATTGGCAGTCCTGTCAGTGAATTTTTAAAAGTCTGTTCAAAACCTAAAAATTTGATAATACTCTGATTGACACTGGGATGAAGTCTGATTCCGCCCTTGTACGGACCGATTGCACTGTTAAACTGTGCTCGGAAGCCTCTGTTTACCTGAACCTTTCCTGCATCGTCCACCCACGGTACGCGAAAGGAAACGATTCGTTCCGGCTCACACATACGCTCTAAAATCGCATTTTTTTCATAACGGTCATCTGCTTCTACAACCGGTCTTAAAGATTCCAATACTTCTGTCACTGCCTGGATAAACTCCGGCTCATTACTGTTTTTTTCAGATACTTCCTTGATTACTTCATCTACATATGCCATCAGACATTACCTCCGAAACCTAAATTTTTTTAATCCTGCACGATGCCCGTCGGCAACCCCGTGTTTTTACAAAATGAAAAAGCCGTTTCCGAAAACACTGCGTATGTTAGACTTGTCAAAAAAAGAAGTCAATAACCTTTTCTTTGTTTGTTCGATAATTTTTTCTTTTTAAATTTTTCCTTAATTTGTGAAAGGTTTGGAAACTCAAATTTAATGAAAATAAATCCATGTTTGTGAACATCCGGCACATCCCCCGTATTTGGTTAAGTTTTCTAAAGTTTTTCTTCTTTGTTTTCTTTACTTTCTGCCGGTTATTGTTTAATAAAATTAAGGGAATTTATGGGCGGTTTTGCGCGTTTTTTCTGTATCAATAAGACAATCTTAAAATCCGAACCGGATTTTTGAAATTTTTGAAAAAAAGGATTGCATTTTAAAAAGCGCTGATGTATTATCATTACATCGATATGTAGTATTCAATACTACATGTGATTATTTTAAATACCAGTGCATATAATATTTTATAATGTATATGTCAAAACATAAAAATATCAGGACATGCCGAACACGAAAAATCCATTAAAATAATGGAAATACAGTGTACTCGGAGATTGGAGGAAATTATGAAACATTTTAAATTAAAAGACCCCGGAAGTGCCATTACTCATTTTATCGGTATGCTGATGGCAATGTTTGCCGCAACACCGCTGATTCTGCGTGCCATGCGCGCTCCGGATACCGTTCATGTCATTTCTTTAAGTATTTTTATTGTGAGCATGATTCTGCTGTATGCGGCAAGCACAACTTATCACACTTTTGATTTGTCTGAACGCACGAATAAAATTTTAAAGAAACTCGACCACTGCATGATTTTTGTACTGATTGCCGGTTCTTATACGCCAATCTGCCTGATTGTCCTGCATGGCCGCACAGGGCTTATGCTGCTGGCACTGGTCTGGAGCATTGCGATTCTCGGCATTATTTTTAAGCTTTGCTGGGTTACATGTCCGAAATGGGTTTCTTCTGTGTTATACATTGCCATGGGCTGGGTCTGTGTCCTTGCATTTACACAGATTTTAAATTCCCTGCCTGCTGCCGCATTTAACTGGCTGCTTGCGGGCGGTATTATTTATACGGTGGGCGGTATTATTTACGCATTAAAGCTTCCCATTTTTAACGCACATCACAAATACTTCGGTTCACACGAAATTTTTCATCTATTTGTTATGGCAGGCAGCATCTGCCATTTTATTATGATGTTTGAATATGTTGCGGTTCTTCCGCTGGCTTAAAACAAAAAAGAATGATATACGTTTTTTGAGAATTCTCATAATTTCCGTATATCATTCTTTTTATTTTATTCCGCTGTTTATCTGAATTTTATTTCAGCTTTAAACCTCTACATGTCCGTTTACAACATTCCATGTTCCATACTGGTTATCTGCCGGTCCATTGTACGTCAAATCCAATGCACCGTTTCTGATATACCACCAGCCATAATCATTTAATTTTTCACCAATCATCACTGCCAGCAGGACGACTGCCATAACCACAAGCAGGACTTCCCTGTAATACAAAAAGAAATCAAACACATATCCATTGTAATTTTCAAAGACATCTGCCTGCGCATCTGTCAGTTTCCAGATTCTTAAATACGAAATCCACGGAATCACCATTGCAAATACCGCAATCATCCACGCGAATACATGCTTGTACCCCGGTACACTTTTATTTTTCATTATGCTTTCTCCTTTAAGTTTCTTATTGATTTATTATCCATGTTCCTTTTCTTTTCGTTTTATTATACCCGCCCGCAATCCCCTTTTACAAGTCCCACGCTACATATTCCGTCTGTCTTTTTACAAATCCGCTTTCCCGTACAGACCGCGTAATAAAAGGAGGCTTCCGACTGTTATGTCTGAAGCCTCCCACAATCTATAATACAAGCGCCCGCGTACCTTTATCTACCCACTTAAATTCCATTCCTGCCATATGGCTGATTTTATTGCTTTGCTTTTTGTGTGAATTTTAAAGGCGCTTTATTTTCTTATCCTTTGCATACTAGTCTTCGAAATACGCCGCCGGGTCTACCGGTTCGCCGTCCTTTGTCAGCATAAAATACAGATTCGGGCCTTCTTCTACATAATATGCTGTCGGGTCGGATACTGTTCCCAAAAGCTGTCCTGCCACAACCGTGTCGCCTTTTTTTACCACCACATTATCTATCAGTCCATACGTTGTCACATAACCGTCACCGATTGCTACTGCCACGGTATTTCCCGTTTCTTCACTGTAAGTTACGGATTCCACAACGCCGTCTGCTGCCACACCGACATTGGTTCCCGCTTCTGCCGCAATGCTGACTGCCGGATTACATTTATACATTCCAAGTGTTTTAAAATAAATGGTCGTATCCATGCTGTATTTTAAAACAATATCACCGGTTACTGGCCACATCAGCGTATCACTTTCATCAAAAGAGTACGCCGCAGCCGGATTTGCCTTGGCAGAAGTCTTTGCCGCCTGCGCTTCCTGTGATTCCTGCGATTTCTCTGCCGTGTCTGTTCCTTGTGCTTCCTTACCGGTTGTGATATTTTCCTGCGCAGCCGAAAGTCCTTCTGCCTTTGCACCGGCATTGGCAGCTTCCGCATCATCACTGCCGTCTGTCTTTTCCGGAACCTGTAAAATGTCAGAATATTCCTGTGTTACATCTTCTGTCCGAAGTGCTACATTATCCTGTCCAGATTCATTTAAGTTGACGATATTTTCCTGATTTTCTTTTCGTCCGGAATTGACCGCCACCGAATAAATTCCGTATCCAAGTGTCAGAATAATAGCAAATGATATGATTGTGCCAAAGACTTTTTCTTTATTCAGTTTGAATCCACTGTCTTTCATATGAACCTCCATTCCTTTTTCCGCCAGATATCTGACTGACCTTTGATGTTAATATGATTGCCAGTTTTCATCAAACTATACGTCTGATTACTGTGAAACAATGGTAATTCCACTGTAAAATGCCTTTAAAATCTGCTCGTAAGAACTGCCTTGTTTTGCCATAAAATCTGCGGTATAAAGGCTTACACCCATACCATCACCTAAGCCTTTTGTCGTAATTTTAATCTTGCCGTTACTGTTTTCAATCGTCATTGCCGCAGACGATAAACCCAGAATTTTTGCAAATTCCGTTCCGCTCATAATGACATTGCCTGCCTGTATTTTGGTCACATAACCGCTGTCGGTTTTCGACACAATCTGAATATCCTGAAACGGCGCTTCTTCATGCAGCCCTGCCTGCTCATAGCCGCTTTTTATCTTTTTGACAAAGTCTTTATATGTAAATGTTTCTACTCTTAAATAATCTGTGCTTTTAATATCCTCCGGGCAGTCCACCGCCGCAAGATACGCATATTTTTCTTCTGAAATCTCACTCCCGGACAACGTCTTTCCGGCGCTGACTGCTGTATATTTTGCCTCAATATATGCATTCTGATACATCAAAACACTGCTGCCGGTTGATGCCACACAGTCTGCAATCAACGCATAATTACTTTCATAATTTTCCTGCCATGATGCCCTCATCTGCTTTTCGGTGAAAAATTCCAGACCAAGGCTTGTACTGTCCGCCTGCATCGCCGCTCCCATCACCCGGTAAATATCGGTACGCACCATGACACTTTCCGCTTTTAATACTTCAATTTCCTGCGATTTGTCAAACCGTGCCGCAAGCACCATCACAATAAACTGATTCAAATCCACCGCCTGCGTGGCATTTTTATACTGAATAATGACTTTCCTGCCCTGTATTACGCTTTCCGACACATTCTGCTCAATTCTGCCTGTCACGGTGGCTGTTACGGCATACGGCACAAACAGGTCTATGAGAATCACTGCTGTCAGTACGGCGGCTTTATTTCTTAAAAAAATTCTTGTCCGGTTCATCGCGTTTTCCATCTCTTTCCGTAAACCTTTTAAGGTCTGCTATAACAGTTTATGAAAGAAATCAAAAAAAAATGTACAGACAGCCGGGAAAGATTTACTTTTCCGGACTGCCTGCACAATTCCGTTTATAATCATTTTTATATCCGGTCACTGACCTGCATGATTTATCAACACTTCCATTTAGTTCATCGGAACGTGGACTTTCTTTAACTTCCAGATATCAGATACATATTCTTCAATCGTTCTGTCGGATGAGAACTTACCTGCATTGGCAACATTTAACATCACGGATTTGGCCCAGCCTGCGCTGTTCTTATAACGGGCATCAATCTGTTTCTGTGCTTCTGCATAAGAACGGAAATCTTTTAAGATAAAGTACGTATCTGCACGTCTTCCGCCCTGGTTACTCAGCAGTGAATTGTAAATATCACGGAACATCTCAGGGTCTTCCGGTGAATATTTACCGTTAATCAGCTCTGTTAAAATCTCACGGACCGCCTGATCATTGTTAAAGATTTCCATCGGGTCATAGCCGCCTTCATTCTCATAGCGGATAACTTCATCTGAACTCAGACCAAAAATCACTGCATTTTCAATGCCGACTTCCTGAACGATTTCAACATTGGCACCGTCCATTGTTCCGAGTGTCATCGCACCGTTTAACATAAACTTCATGTTACCCGTACCGGAAGCCTCCTTAGAAGCCGTTGAAATCTGCTCGCTGACATCGGCTGCCGCAAAGATGATTTCACCGTTGGATACACGGTAGTTTTCAATAAATACAACCTTAATCTTTCCGTTGATGGAAGCATCGTTGTTAATCACATCTGCCACATTGTTAATCAACTTAATCGTAAGCTTCGCAATCCTGTATCCGGCGGCTGCCTTTGCGCCGAAAATAAATGTTCTCGGTGTCATATCCATATCCGGATTTTTCTTTAATTCATTATACAGATACATTACATGCAGAATATTCAGCAGCTGGCGCTTGTATTCATGCAGACGCTTTACCTGTACGTCAAAGATGGAATCCGGGTCTACATCAATGCCGTTATGCTCTTTGATATATTTTGCCAGACGGACCTTGTTCTTTCTCTTAATCTGCATAAATTCCTGCTGTGCCTTTTCATCATCCACATACGGAAGCAGCTTCTTTAACTGCGGCAGGTCTGTTACCCATGCATCGCCAATCTTATCCGTAATCCATGCGGATAACAACGGATTGCCGTGTAAGAGAAATCTTCTCTGTGTAATACCGTTGGTCTTATTGTTAAACTTCTGCGGCATCATTTCATAGAAATCCTTTAATTCCTGCTTTTCAAGAATCTCTGTATGGAGCTTAGCAACACCGTTTACAGAGTAGCCTGCGCAGATTGCAAGGTGTGCCATTTTGACCTGTCCGTCATAAATGATTGCCATCTTGCGGATTTTTTCCTGGTCGCCCGGATATTTTGCCTTGATTTCTTCAACAAATCTTCTGTTGATTTCTTCAACAATCTGATAAATTCTAGGAAGCAGTCTTGAGAACAGCTCTAACGGCCATTTTTCAAGCGCTTCCGCAAGAATCGTGTGATTTGTATATGCACATGACTTGCTCACAACATCCACAGCCGTATCAATATTAAAGTTCTTCTCTTCTGTCAGGATACGGATAAGCTCCGGTATCACCATTGTCGGATGTGTATCATTGATCTGGATCGCCACATGCTCATGAAGCTTTCTGAGATCATATCCCTTTTCTTCACACTCGCGGATGATGTACTGTGCTGCATTGGAAACCATAAAATACTGCTGATAAATACGGAGCAGATTTCCTGCCTTGTCGCTGTCATCCGGATAGAGGAACAGTGTGAGATTCTTTTTGATATCATTTTTATCAAACTGGATACCATCGTGAATGATTGACTCATCCACACTGTCCAGATCGAACAGATGAAGCTTATTACAGCCACTGTTGTACCCCGGCACATCAATGTCATACATGGTAGATTTCAATGTGAAATCTTTGAACGGTACTTCAAAGCTCACATCTGTCCTTGTCAGCCAGCTTTCGTCTGTAATCCACGGATTCTTCTCTTCCCTTTGCTTATTATCCTTAAATTTCTGCATAAAAAGACCATCATGATAATTCAG
>OHST01000797.1_pt1 | contig 15590 bp, 5 predicted proteins | sample 1578841 | NCBI WGS metagenome assembly OHST01 (sample SAMEA3879593, study PRJEB24766) | human gut metagenome | biome: human-associated habitat; feature: feces | place: USA | collected 1985/1987 | reverse complement strand
GGAGCATTATTTGGATTATTTTATGGATTGTAATAATGTTTATAGAAAGAAAATATAAAGTTAAAAAGATAAAAGAAAGAAAAAATAGTATAAAAATTTTACAGTGTATTGTTATGTTTGTAATGGCAGTGATTTCGTTTTGGATTTATGTATCTGTTTTGACTGGAAAGTTTAATCATTATATGATGTTAGTTTTTTTAGTAGAAATTATAGATGCTTTTATGGTGACATTGGTGATCAAAATATTTAGAAATTTAATCGATATTTATTTTGACTGGAAAGAAAATAAAAGATGCGAGGGAATGGATTAATTCCTTCGCATCTTTTTTTAATGTCTGCCTATTCTACAGTTACAGACTTCGCCAGGTTTCTTGGCTGGTCTACATCATATCCTCTAAATACTGTGACATGATAAGCAAGTAACTGTAATGCAACGGTAGAAGCAAATGTTGCAAACAGGTCGTCTGTTGCAGGAACCTGAATCAAATCATCATAGATTCCTTCGTAATTACTCATATCTTTATCTGTTACTACGATCACATGAGCACCACGAGCTTTTACTTCTTCAACGTTTGCCATTAATTTTGGTAAGACATTTTCCTGTGTAGCGATCGCAATAATAGGTACACCTTCTGTAATCAGAGAAATTGTTCCATGTTTCAATTCTCCGGCACAGTATGCTTCTGCATTTACATAAGAGATTTCTTTTAATTTTAAGCAGGCTTCACAAGCAATACCGTAATCTAATCCTCTTCCAAGATAGAAAGCAGAGAATGTATCTTTGATCTTTTCTGAGATTCCTTTGATATAATCATCCATCTTTAAGACTTCTTCAACAGTTCCGATCGCCTGTTCAAATTTATCACAGAAATCTTTCATCTGTTCATCTGTCATTAAGTTGTTAACTTCTGCAAGTTTTAATGCGATCAGATACATACCTGCACACTGTACAGAGAACGCTTTTGTACTTGCAACAGCGATCTCTGGACCTGCATGTGTATATAATACATAATCACTTTCACGAGCGATACTTGATCCTTTTACGTTAACGATAGAGATCGTTTTTGCTCCACGTTCATTTGCAAGACGAAGTGCAGCAAGGGAATCAGCTGTTTCACCAGACTGTGTGATGACAACAACTAAAGTATGTTCATCTAAGATCGGATTCATGTAACGGAATTCAGAAGCTAATTCAACAGTTACAGGAATACGGATCATAGCTTCGATCAGATGTCTTCCAACTAATCCTGCATGCCATGCAGTACCACAAGCTGTTACGATCACACGGTTTACACCTTTAAAGATATCATCAGAGATGTTATCTGCACTAAAGTCAGCGTGACCATTATGGATACGAGGCATGATTGTATTATGAAGAGCCTCTGGCTGATCATAGATCTCTTTCTGCATAAAGAAATCATATCCGCCTTTCTGGGCAGCTGTTGTATCCCAGTCAACATGAAGCATCTTAGGTTCTTCAACCCCACCATCCATTGTGTATAATGTAATACTGTCAGCTTTCATGACAACGATATGTTCTTCAGGTACTACGAAATAATCTTTTGTATATTTTAATAATGCAACCATATCAGAAGCGATGAAAGAACCATCTTCTGTATGAGATGCTACTAATGGACTTGCATTTCTCATGCAATAGATCTCTCCTGGATGATCTTTGAACATAACGCAGAAACCATAAGCTCCTTCTAAAGCTTTATTAGCTTCTTTTAATGCTGCAAATGGATCTCCATCATATAAAGAGTCGATCAGCATTGCTGCAACTTCGGTATCTGTTTCAGAAATAGCAGTAAATCCTTTTGTTTTTAAGGAAGCAGCTAATTCTTTGTAGTTTTCAATGATTCCGTTATGGATCAGAGTTACATTTCCAGATACATGAGGATGTGCGTTAACTTCTGTAACACCACCATGAGTTGCCCAGCGAGTATGTCCGATACCGCATGTTCCAGCAAGGTCAGCAGTAGCTTCAACTTTCTCACGAAGTGTTGCAACTTTTCCAGTTGTTTTTACGATCTTAGTTTCTGATCCATTATTTACTGCGATTCCGGCACTGTCATATCCTCTGTATTCTAACTGCTGTAATCCATCAACTAAAATTCCAGGTGCCTGTAAATTTCCAGTAAATCCAATAATTCCACACATAATATAAATCTCCTTAAAATTGCGCAAAGAAAATAAAAGGAAGTATAGATATGTAAAAAACTTCCAAATAAATCTTTTGTTTTCTTTTTCTAAATCATATGCGGTTTTGTCCAGATTATACTGCCTCTGTTTCATGATCACTCATGGGTTTACTCAGTATATCACGTAGTCTGGAGCTGCGGGAAAGCATCCGCCGAATCTTTCGATCACTTTCCTCCTCGTTAACCTTCCTATCAGACACTTATCGGTCTGTTTCCGTATCAGAAAGGTGCATGGCGCTTAAATTCTGTAAAACTCCCTTCGAACATATTTTGTCAAAAACTCAAAACCCAAAGTTTTTAACGTTAGTGATTTTAACACGGAATATCTATGAAGTCAAATAAGAACGTGGTATTTTATAAAAACTTAATAAGTTTATGTGAATGAAATGAATTTACCTATTAAAAAGAAAGTGTATTTAAAACAGAAGAAGTAATTGACGAAAAGTACCAATAAATGTATAATATACATGTGATGATGAATACAAATGTCAAAAATATATGCGATATTTTCCTTAGGTCAGGAAGATATCGCATATATTTTTGACATTTGTATTATAGGGGGGTTATAGGACTCGATGAGTTATATAACCATAGAACAAAATAATTAACACATGAGTTCATGAGAAGGAGGAACTATGAGGAAGATGAAGAAGATTCTGGCATGGTTAACAGTCTTGACAGTTAATGTCAGCATGATGCCTATGCCAACAGTAGCAGCTGCTATTGCTACAGACGCTTCTACAGCATCAAATGAAGAGACAACAACTTCTGATGCAACTAAAGAAGCAACACAGGCGCAAGAAGTAGCAAAGAAAGCTGTAGAAAGCGCAACAAAAGCAGCAGCTACGACAACAGCAAAGAAAGTAACAACAGAAACGAAGAAAGCAGAGAGCAAATCAAAATCTGTAGCTTCAACACAGAGTTTACAGGATACGATTGAAGAAGGAATCGTCAAAGATCGTGACCAGACAAAGATCGATGTATCTGATTATGATGCGTCAAAAGCAGAAGTAAAGAAAGCTACAAACAAAGTATTAAAAGATAATAGTCTGTCTAAATTAACAGATGTTACTTATGATACAAATTCTGAAGGAAAAGTCGAAACTGTAAATGTTGAGACGGATGCAACTTATTTAATGGCGGTTGATGAATTAGAAGCAATCAACGATGCTGCTAGTGATGAGGATAAGGCTTCAGAAACTACAATGGAAGAAGTAGAGAAAAGTTATGCTGAACTTCAGTCATACTATGAATCTCAGCCAGAGTACTTCGGTATTGCAGTACCATACTTCACATCAAAAGATGCAAAAGAAGGACCAATCAGTGCCTTACTTTCTGTTGCTGATATTCCAAGAGCAGCGATCGGAGTTGAAGGTGGAGTAACCATCGACAATGTTCAACAGTTAGTTGATGGATTTAAACAGGCATTGCCAGGATTGATTCAGGTTCATGGAGATGAGCTGTTAGCTGCTAGAAAACAGGCGCTGTCTCATATTAAAGATGGCATGACAACAGCTGAGAAATTACTAGTACTGAATGACTGGTTAGGTAATTACAGCAATTTTGATATGGCTGATATCATGAAGAATCAGAAAAAGGATTCTAGTTCAGAAGATACGAGCAAACAGGCAGTTGAAGCAAAAGTTCAGAAAGCAGCAGATGATCCATTTGCAGAATTATATAAATCAACAGCATTTGGAACTCTTACAAATAGAAAATCTGTATGTATGTCATATACAGCAGCATATAACTATCTTGTACAATGTGCATTCCCAGAAGTTTACAAAAACTCTGATGGAACATGGAAGACAAAAGATGAAGTTAACGGTAAATTAGAACTGAAGACAGATGCTGATGGTAACGCTATCTTAGATAGTGATGGAAACAAACAGTATATAACAAAAGTACTGAAGAAAGATGAAGATGGAAATCCGGTTAAAGACGATCAGGGAAACGAAATCTATGAAGAAGGTGGAACACCTGATTATATGGTAGATTTTGTTAGAATTCAGTGGAAATCTGAAGTAGAAATGTTAGGAGAGAAATCTGAGTTCAATAACCCTCATTTTTTTAGTGCAGCAAAAGTTGATGGAAAATGGTACTATGTAGATTCTTGCTACAATGACATTTATGTAGAATGTATGCAGCGTAATAGAGTTGAGACTGATGGTAATATGACTCATTCTTATTTCTTAGTAAGTGATACAACTTTAAGAAAACAGTTTGATGGAAACTTTGATTACATTGATACATTATATGAAAATGTTGCGACAGATACTACATATGAAAATTCATGGGTAAACAATGCACAGGGACCGGTTTCTTATGATGATACATATTATTATTATATAAAGAATACATCTAGCTACAGCCAGTCAGGTGGATATAAAAAGGGAGAAGAACAGATTGTTCGAGTTCCTCGCAAATCTGGATTAACTTCAAGTGATGGAGAAGAAGTTCTTCTTAACTTATCTACAGGAGACACAAAGAGTGATAATAAAGAAGCTGCAGAACTTGTTAAAAAAGAATTTGTAGTAGATAATGATGTGAATTCAAAAAAATATGCTGGAATTACACATTCTGTAGGTTATTATAATAATGCATTATACTTTAATGTTAATAATAAGATTTTCAAATATGATTTAGACTCAGACAAGATTACAGAAGTTAAAGAATACAATACAGTTTCCGCACAGCAAGATGAAGATAATGAATTCACAGGAATGTCATTTACAGTAACAACTGACAAAGACAAGACGGTTCATACAGTAAAGAATCATCCAATTGCTGCATTAGCGATCAAAGATGATGGAAAGATGTATGTATCTATTGCAACAAACTATTGTTATGCATCTGATTATAAATATGAAGAAACAAACTACAATAGTGAATACATGAACTATAAGATGGGAAATCAGACAATCTCAAGAGGCGGAGATAACGACAACCAGGAATTTATGTGGAGCGCAAATTTTGTAGATACACTGGATATGTCAAAAGTTTCTTCAACAGATGAATCGGCACATCATTTTGATAAAGTAACAGTCGATCCAACTTGTGATGCAAACGGATTCACAGAAGAACGTTGTACAGATGCAGATTGTGGCATTGTCAAAGCTGACACGAAGGAAGATACAGATCAGAAAGCAACAGGACATCATTATATCAAAGCAAATGATCTTTATTATACAAAAGATGATGCTGGTAATAGAAAGTCTGGTACCTACTATTTATGTACAAAATGTTTAGATGCACAGTCATCTCTTCCAGATGGTGAAACAGCAGAACATACATATGGAAATGCAACAGCAACATGGAATGATGACAATACAGAAGCAGAAGTAACAGTTTCTTGTACTGTATGTCAAGATAAAGAATTAGACGCTTTATTAGATGATCAGAACAAAGATACACAAGAACTTACAAAAACTGCAAAGACAAAAGATATCAAAGTAGAGAAGCCAGATGGTTTTGATTGTGAAAAAGGCGGAAATGTTACTTATGTAGCAACTGCAACAGTCGATGGAAAAGAATATAAAGTATCAAAATCAGTGACTGTAAAAGCAGGCCAGCATACATATGGAAAACCATCTTACAGTTGGAGCAAAGATGACAAAGGAAATATGATTTGTGCAGCAACATTTACATGTGAAAAATGTAAAAAAGTAGAAATTGTGCCAGTGAAAGAAAACGCCACAACAGATAATGGTACGATCATAGCTGAAAAAGTAGAACCTACATGTACAGAAGATGGAACATACACATATAAAGCAATTGTCAAATTCCAAGGTGAATCATATACAGAAACAAAAGTTGAGACAGTGAAGAAAACTGGTCATAAATATGACAACAATGGTGTTTGTACAGTATGTGGACACAAGAGACCAACAATCACTTTAACATCAAAGAAAGAAGTTTACACAGGAAAATCAATTTCAATTGATGCACCAAAAGTTGTTGGAGACGTGAAAGACTTAAAATATAGCTACTATTCTGATAATGCTTGTAAGAATGAAATCAGTGAACCAACTGATCCAGGTGTATACTATGTAAAAGTAACTGCTGATGCAGGAGTAACAAGTAACATAGCAACACTTACGATCGTTCCACAGACTACTAAGGTAACAACTGTTGCAAATGCAACAAGTTACATGACAGTATCTTGGAACAAAGTTAACAAAGCAAGTGGATATTATGTATACCGCAGTACTAATGGTAAGAAGTTCACGAAGATTGCAACTGTAAAATCTGCAAATGCAGCAAAATACAGTGATAAGAAAGCAACAAAGAATGGTCAGAAATATGTATACAAAGTTGTAACATATTATAATGGAAACCAGACAGTATCAAGTGCAGATTCATCTGTTAAGATAGGATATCGTTTAAGTACAATGAAAGTCTCAAGTCTTACAAATAAAAAAGGTAAGAAGGCTTACATTAAATGGACGAAGAATTCTAAGTCTACAGGATATCAGATTAAATATGTAACTGGTAAATCAAAAGCTAAGACAGTTAAAGCTTCATCAAAAGCTAAGACAAAGACAATTAGTAAATTGAAAAAAGGTAAGACGTATAAAGTAAGAATCAGATCTTACAAGAAAGTCTCTAATGTAACATATTATAGTGCATGGAGCAAACAAAAATCAGTTAAAATTAAAAAATAACATGAGATGAACATGCTCCGATTACACTTATTTGTTGTGATCGGAGTTTGTTTGTGGAGGTTTATAGATGAAACTAAGTAAAATCATAAAAAAGGGGATTATGATGGTATTGTTTGTCTTTTTATCTTTAAATTTTCCAAATACTCATGTGAATGTACAGGCAAGTGTTGAAGCGAAAGAAGTAATCGAGCAACAGTTGTTTGGAAAAGATGGAAAGACGTCGATAGATATTTCACAATATCAGCTTAATAAAACTGAAACAAAGCAAATAGTAACGGAACTTCAAAAAGATTACGGAACAATAGGCTTGATGGAATGTACTTATCAAACAGATGAGAGTGGTTCTGTACAGACAATCAAAGTGCAGACAGATGAAAGTTTAAAATCTGTGATCAGTGAAATTAATGAGATAGAGGAAAAGACAGATGCGGATGATTCACAAGAGAAACTAAAACAACAGGTAATCAGTGACTATGTCGAATTGCAGAAGTATTATGAGGCGAATCCAGATTATTTTGGTGTTGCAGTTCCGTATTTTGCAGATAAAGATACGGAAGAGACTCCATTGGGGGCAATCATAGAATTGGCTGAACTTGATGAAAATAATTTGAATTTGAATCAGTTAGATCAGACAATATTAGGCATAAAATATAGTCTTGAAATGTATGTAAAGAATTATGGGGAGAATCTTTTGAAAATTAAAGATGAAATTCTTTCCAAGACAGATGATGATATGTCAGAAATTGAGAAACTACTTGTTATACATGATGCGTTGGCAAATCGTACTTCGTTTGATACAGATTATTTAGAAGAAAACGGAAATGGTGGTAGTGGATTTTTATCCAGTACAGTTTTTGGTGCATTAAATAATAAGAAAGCGATTTGTTTAGGGTATGCTGCAGCATATGCTTATCTAGTTCAAAATATGCATCCGGAGATTTATAAACATGCAGATGGAACATGGAAGACAAAGGAAGAAGTTGGTGATGATTACATTATAGATTATTCTAAGTACACGAATGGAAATCCTCATTATATGAATGTTGTTAAAATAAATGATAATTGGTATTATTTAGACCCAAGTTTTGATGATAGCAAGATTGATGAGGTTGCTAGATTAAGAACTCAAACAGATGGAAATTGCAGCCATAGATTTTTCTTGTATACAGAAGATAATATGGAAACTTGGTTGAACCTATCTTCAAATAAGATTGATGGTGCATACAAGGAAAAATGTGTAGATACTAATTATAGTAATGAATGGTATACGAATGTTTCTTCAGAGATATCTCATGATGATCAAGCTTGGTATTATGTAAAACCTCAGGTGGTTCCGGAAAGCCAAGTGTCTGGAGTTATTGGAAATTATAAGTATATTGATAAAAAAGACCAACTTGTAATGCGCCAGAGAGAGAATGGGAAAATGCAAACTTTAATTGATTATGAATCAGGACAGGTTTATAACACAGATGGTACTTTGATGGAAACGAATGAGGAAATCAAAGAAGAATATCAAAGAGACATCGTTTATAATAAGGTTTACCCAGCATTGCAGCATAGTGCTAGCTTATATAATGGAAGTTTGTATTTTAATCTTGGAAATAAGATTTATGCTTATTCTCTGAAAGATGCAAGTGTAGTAAAGATTAAGGAATATAATAAATTATATATTAAAAAAGATAATGCAATATCACCAATCAGAGAAGGCTTTTTTTTGACAGATAAAGCCGGAGATGATACAAATTACAATTTTGTAGAACATCCAATTGCAGGTCTTTTGATTAAAGATGATGGGAAGATGTATGTATCTCTTGCAACTAATTTGAGTGGTATGTATTCTTATGAGAGGGAAGCGTTAAATTATGTTCCTTATTATGGATCTTTAGGAGAAACACTCATGTGTAATAATGCACAATTTAAAAAATGTGCGAATGCAAAAGAAATGATTGATATGACGCATTTGATTGGTGATGATCATGAGTATGAGACAGTGAAAGTAGATCCGACTTGCTTACGGAAAGGATTTAGTGAAGAACGTTGCAAAGTTTGTGGAAGAATTAAAGAAAGAACTTGCAAAGTGACAGATGATAAAGTAGATCATCATTATATCTATGATTCTCAAGTAAAAAAATATCGTTGTACATTCTGCAATCAGGTGGTTTCTGATGCGTTGGAACATAACTATAAGAAGCCGGAATTTATATGGAGTGATGATAAGAAAAGTTGTGAAGCTTCTTTTGTTTGTTCATCGTGTGGAAATATAGAGAAGGTTGAATGCGAAATAACATCTATAGTGATCAAGAAAAGCAACTGTATTGAAGAAGGAATAGAAGAATATACAGCAAAATGTAAATTCCAAGGAAATTTCTATAATGATAATCGTGCAAAGATGATAGAAAGGCTTACGCCAGATATATCTCTTGAAGAGACGGAATTAACTGTCCATGTTACAGAAGGGAAAGAAATAGATTTAAATTCTAATTATCCCAATGATTATATAAAATCTTTAAAAGCAGCAAAGAATGGAATTGTCCGTGTTAAGGGGAATGAGATTTACGGAGAAAAACCAGGAAAAGTGGTCATTACAGTAACAACAAAGAGCAATATGAAATTAAATTGTGTAGTAACGGTAAAAAAAGCAGAGGTTTCATTATCTAAAAAGACTCTTACGCTTATTGCTAAGAATACATATAAATTAACAGTTGTTAAAAAGATTAGTTCAGATTCTATATCCAAATGGATTTCATCGAATAAGAAGGTTATAACAGTGGATAGAAATGGAAAAATAACTGCGAAATCTAAAGGTACTTGTTATATCACAGTAATAATGAAGAGTGGAGCTAGTGCGAAAGTCAAAGTTACAGTACAAAAAAAAGTTGCGATTAAGAAATTAAAACCTAATGTAAAAACTGTAGTTTTGCGTGGAATAGGAAAAAACTATCAACTGAAAGTTAAGAAAATCCCGGCGAAAGCTAATGAAAAAATTATTTATAAAACATCCAGGAGCAAGATTGCAACAGTAAGTAACCAAGGAAAGATTACAGCAAAAAAAAGGGGAACTTGTGTGATTACAGTGATTGGAGGTAAAAAGAAAGCACGAGTGAAAATTACAGTAAAATAAATATAATAAATGAAAAAGCCGAAACACTTATGATATAAAATCAAAGTGTTTCGACTTTTTTATTTATTCGAATTTGCCATTTAAGATATCATTTGTTAAACCAATACGATTTGTTTTGAAATGGAAGAATGGACGTTCTTCAAGTTCGATGATATCAACAGGATACATATATGGCTCCAGACATTCGGTAACCTTTTCGCGGATATCGTCAACTGAATAACCATCTTCTAAAACTACAAATAGATATGGTAGGAAGCAACGATGATGTTCCTCATCAGGAATGATTACAAAGAATTCGTCATCAATTCCTTCAATTTTCGCATCAGCAAGCAGATTTTCCATTGGAAGTGTCGCAAGATCTCCTCCACCATAACGAGGAGCGCTTCCTCGTGTCAATTCAAAGATGGTTCCATCTTCTGTCATATAACCAATATCGCCTGTATGCAGCCATTTTTTGCCGTCAGAATGGAGTTTGATTGCGTTATCAGTTGCTTTCTTATTGTCATATCCAAGCATTGTTCCAGGACCAGACTGGCAAATCTCACCTAACTGATTATATGTACATTCTTCCTCTGTATTTGGCTGGAAGATAGAGATTGTAGTCAGTGGCATAGGAATTCCAACGTTTCCATTTCCAATTGGATGAGCGGACATAGGAAGACTCATGTTAGATCCTGCTTCACTGCATCCATATCCAGCGGTAAAACGTGTTTTACAGTTATGGTCATTTAAGAACTTCTGGGCACGTTCTAACTGGTTGTTATTGTATGCTTCGCATCCTGCACCAGCAGAGATTAAATGAGACATATCATAGTCGTCAGGAACTCTTCCATTGCGCATAACAAGCTCGATAAACATCGGAATCAGTGGCCAGCAGTTTGGACGATAGCGCATCATCTCAAGGTCAACGTCCTCAGCTGCAACAAATGGACAAAGAATCAATAGTTTGTTGGATGCAAGTGGCAATAATACCATAGAAACAACAACAGCAACCAGAGATGGTGGCAATAATGTTACCATCCATGTTGGACGAAATTGATCAGAAGAACCGTAGAAATTCATTTGCTGTACGGCACCAACCATAGAAAACGCAGAATGGACTACCTGTTTAGATGGACCTGTAGATCCACTTGTGTATGCACGGAATAAAGGACGATGGATGTCTTTAGGTGCTTCTACCTCCCCGGTGTAGTTTTCACCTAATGCAAGGAAGTCATCCCATGTCATAGTACAAGGACCATAAGCAGGATAATCTGTATATTGGGAATTTAAGAAATCCAAGCTGTAATCAGGAAGAGTTGATTTGTCAGCACTGCGCAGTGGGCTTAAAAGGATTGCTTCACGGACACCACAAGCGCGGAATTTGTTAAAATCTTCCTGTGAAAGAAAATCATGAGCAAAAATTATTTTTGCTCCAGCTTTCTTGACAGCTGCAACATTTTCTTCAATTGTATTATCTCGACAAAGTAGAGAAGCTCCGATTTTTTCTGCACCTAAAAGCAGGAAGATAAATTCAGGCACAGATCTTAGGAACATAGGAATTTCATCGTTTTCACCAAAACCAACAGCCTTTAAAGCACGTGCAACCTTGTCTGTTTCTTCTTTTATCTGTTTCCATGTGATGTCACGTCCGTAATAGTGAATGGCAACAACATCATCACCTGGACAATTATACATTAAATATTCATAAATTGTAGAATTTGGAACAGTAAGATTTTCAATCATCTCCTGTGGATAATATTGCATCCATGGACGATCAATACTTGGTTTTCCAGTCAATTTTTGTTTTATACTCATCATAACAACCTCTTTTTTAGTTTTTGCATTAATTCATTTGTATAAAAATAATAATTAATTAAATGCTGAATTCTAGTTTATCATAGAAAAGAATGACTTGATAAGAATAAACTTGAAAAAAAATGATGTTTTTTGATTTTTATAAAAAAAGCAACTGCAACATAAAAAAATAACGATTTTATCGTATGTTGCAGCTACATAAAAAGTAAGTTATGATCTATATTTCTGATAAAATATTGATTTGTTGAATGATATGGACGAAAAATGAATGTATTTCACTGTAATCAGAGAGAAGTTCACTAGTCGCATCATTCCATACCGCGTTAAAGAAACGGTCAAACATATGTTTAAGGTTTGGATGATTAATGATCGCAAGATTATTTGCCCAGTTATATGTGTTTAATCGAATATAAGAAAACTGGTCCGACAAAAAGATACATTGATTAGTTTGATATTTGAAATCAAGGATCATTGGTTCTTTTGCAAGCTTAAAGGTAAGGTTGGAATTCGTCTCAAATACATGTAGTAAATGATTGAAGTACTTTTTTCTCTGCGATAAAGTAAGATGAACTTTCTGGTCGTAAAAATCAAGATTTCCATCAACTACAAGATCTGATAATGCCTAGCAGTGGATAAAAAGATCAATTTCTGATTCTGCGAGTGTTCTTTGTGTCATAGAATGAAGATAACAAAGGTGATCTTCATCAAAGAACAATTCGTCGTTACTGCTTTTAAGCAAATCAAGAATTTCATGAAACAGATCATCTGGCAGGAAATGCTCTGTCATGTGACCAATTCCCCATTTTGAATGAAGAGACAAGATGGAATGCATATAATCGTGAGAGGAAAGCATCTCTTTCATGCTTGTTCTTCGGCAGAGTAAAGATTCTCTGGTACATCTGTCTTTTATTCCGTGATAGATTGGGTTGCAGTTTTTCTCATTACTGCTGATTGTAACTGACATGCAACGGTCAGGATTTACAAGAAGAGCGGAAATCATAAAATCATTTTTGACTGTAAAGATCATTCGTCCAGAAGCTTGCTGATTCTGGTACAAATAAAAATCCACCTGAGACATGGCAGAAAGCATGTTCATTATGAAGATTGAATCATAAATATCATCAATTTTATTAAGAGACAAGTCAATAACAAGAGAGAAATGAACATCCGGGTAGATATGTAATAATTTTCGATGAACATCACCTTGCATAATCTGTAAGCGGTATTCGTGGTTTAATTTTAAAAGATCCATCTCTGCCATAATATCAAGCATTTTTACTCGTCTAAGTACAGGGTGCTGCATCTTTGTAATATACTGGGCGGGGCTTAAAGATGCAAAGAAGCTCACATCAGGTGCGATTAAGGAACCACAAGTATTTTGAAGATCTGTAACATAGTCATATTCGATTTCTAAGTTATCATAAATAACATTTTCAAGTTCTTCTGGAAATGAAACCTGGTAATTAGCATATAAATTTTCAAGTCCTTCAGAAGTACTTTGGTTTACAATCTCATGACTTAGACCAGAGAGAATCTTTTTCTTTGTTTTTTCTGTTGGGAGCAGGCGTCCACTGACCCATTTGCTGATATAACTGGCATCATACTGCAATGCCTTTGCAAGGCCGGAATTTTTTACACCGGAGATACTTATTAATTCTTCAAGCAGGGTGCTGAATCTGTTTTTTTCATTTGTTGACATATGATTACCTCGTGTATGTAAGATATACTTTGTTATCTTTAGTATAGCACAAAAAAAGATTTAATAAAGATTTAAGAAGTTATAACTAGATACTTTCTGTTTTGAATGATATAATACTATGATAGCGAAAAAGAGCAAAGGAGAAAAGCATGAAAACTTTTTTTAAGAATATCGGAAATACGATCGTAAAGAAGCTTCGAAAACATCCATTGATATGTAATTTTGTATTGTCAGTTGTGCTGGCGTTTATATTGGAAGTTTTGGGACGTCAGACATTTGATCTTAGTGCTGTGGGATTTGTGGATCAGAGAAGTAAGATGTTTTTATATAGCATTTTTATTATTTTCGTAACATACTCTGTGACACTGATTACTAAGAGACGACTATTTTCCTATATAATAGTAACACTGCTATGGAGTATCGTTGGAATCGTAAATTTTATGATGCTCAGTTCAAGAAATACTCCATTTACGTATGTAGATATTACGTTGATGAAGTCTGTATTGCCAGTTATGAATAATTACTTCTCGCCACTTGAGATTGGAGCAATGGGAGCATTGTTACTGATCGCATTGGTATTGTTAGTAGTGGCTTATATGTATCTTCCAATAGAAGAACACTTAAACCGCAAGAGCGGATTTGTAAAAGTTATAGTGATCATAGCAGTATTTTCGGGTGTTACTTCTTATGGATTTAAGAGTGGAATGCTGGTAGATCAGATCCATAATATCCGAATTGCATTCAGTGATTATGGAACACCGTATTGTTTCAGTATTACAGCCTTGAAGAATGGAATTGATAAACCATCAGATTATTCAGAAAAGAAGATCAAAAAGATTGAGAAACGAACACAGAAGAAGGTTGCAAAGATGAAGAAAGAAAAGGTAAAGAAACCAAATATCATCTTTGTACAGTTGGAATCACATTTTGATATTACGCAGGTCAAAGGAGTTAAGTTTAACAAAGATCCATTGCCAAATTTCCATAAGTATATGAAAGGATATTCCTCTGGACAGCTTTCTATGCCGTCTTATGGGGCAGGAACAGCAAACTCTGAGTTTGAACTGATCACAGGAATGAATCTGGACCATTTTGGAGCAGCAGAATATCCATATAAAACAGTGCTTCAGAATACAACGACAGAGAGCATGGCGACGGTATTGAAGAATTACGGATATAAGGCACACGCGATCCATGATAACAGTGCGGCATTTTATGATCGAGATCTGGTATTCTCACAGCTTGGTTTTGATACATTTACAACAAAAGAAAGTATGAACATCAAGAAATGGACAGAAAATGGATGGGCAAAAGATCAGATCCTGACCGGGTGTATTATGGATAGTTTGGATTCTACGAAGGGACAGGATTATGTTTATTGTATTTCTGTACAGGGACATGGAGATTATCCAACAACACAGATCATCGAGAATCCGGAGATCACGGTTGAAGGAATTGAGGATGAAGCACTGAAGAATAAATATACTTATTATGTCAATCAGGTTTATCAGATGGATCAATTTGTCGGGAAACTGGTCAAAGCATTACAACAGCGTGGAGAACCAACGATTCTTTGTATGTATGGAGATCATCTTCCAAGTTTGGAGATTGAAGATGAAGATCTGACATATGGAAATAAATATCAGACAAGTTATTTTATGTGGGATAATATTGGATTGAAGAAGAAGGACGGAACGATCGAGGCGTATGATCTTGGATCAGAAGTTCTGAATAAGTGTAATATCCATACAGGACTAATGAACAGTTTTCACCAGACAAGAAAAGGTACAAAAAATTATCAGAAAGATATGAAAGAGCTTCAGTATGATATGTTGTACGGAAAACAGTATGTATGGAATCAGGAGAATCCATTTAAGGCAACGGACCTTCAATTTGGAATCCGGCCGCTTACGGTGACGAAGGTATATGAGACAAAGGACAGCATCTTTATCGTAGGAAACAATTTTACGAATTTCTGTCAGGTATTTGATGGCGATGTAAAGATCAATACAACCTACCATAATGAACATCTTTTGGAGGTATCGAAGAAAGATCTCAAAGACGGGGATACGTTTAAAGTGAGTATCGTCAGCAAGGCTCTAAGGGTA
>OHST01000776.1_pt1 | contig 15969 bp, 28 predicted proteins | sample 1578841 | NCBI WGS metagenome assembly OHST01 (sample SAMEA3879593, study PRJEB24766) | human gut metagenome | biome: human-associated habitat; feature: feces | place: USA | collected 1985/1987 | reverse complement strand
AGTATGTTAAACTGCGAGACAAGCTTAGTCCTGCAACGATACCAGCAATACGAGCGCAATATTCAGCAGCTGTTAGCTTCACTTCGCTTCCTGTAATGGTTGAAACGATATTCTCAGTTGTGAAATTAATAATCCCTTCGCAATCTGCAGCATGATTGGCAAGCACTGCTTTGAATGTTTTCTTGTTATTGGTTCTTTGCTCTTTAATCCATGAACTAATAACAGGTGCGCTTTCTACGTCTGCCGATGGGACAACTAGATAGTTCCATTTATAATTTTCTAAGACTTTTAATGCATCGCTATAGTTGTTTGCTTCTTCAGCAACAACTGCGACCATGACTTTGTATGGTGCTCCATCAAAAATCAATTTCAAATAGCGATAGTTCTTCTCGCTCATCTTTTCAAAATCTACGTCACTTAAACTTTTATAAATACTAAAAGGAATCGCACCTTCAGTATTGTCTTTTAGAATAACTGCAACAACTCCACGTTCGCTTCGTTGAATGATAGATTGAGCTTTGCTTTTAAACTCAATTACAATTTGTGGTAAATTCATAAAATTTAATCCTCCTGTACAAAGTTAATGTTTAGATTTTCTGCAAGTTCACCTTGCTCTTTATAATCAATCACATCTCTAAACTTTAATGTGAAAGTGTAATGTCCTATATTGTCCACGATTTTAAAAGAACTGTTTTCTATTGTGATTGAGCGTTTGCCGATTTGAACATAAGGCAAAAAGTTTTGATCCATTGTTTCCATCCAATTATAGAAAGTATTGTTATCTGCTTCGTCATTGATATAAGCGACATCCACAAACAACGCTCTATCTCTCAAATACTTTCCAAATAGCGCTGTACTAATTGGAATCAAAGAAACATGGAAATACTTATAAATTCGGTTTTCTTTAACATTCGAATCCGTTTTGCTGACATTTGTAAAAAACACATCAATATCTTCCGTTTTTTTCAAAAGGCTGGTTATGGTTGTTTTAATTTCTGTAATCTTAATCATTTAGATCATGATTATTTATGAAATCACTCAACCAGTCTCTTAAAAAGGAAGGTAACTGTATTTTTAAAAGTTCTACTGATATTTCCATCATATGAGCTCCTTCAACAAAACCACCGTTTTTTGTTCTATGTCCATACTCAACGGGTTCGGCATACTCAACATTGTTATATACCTCGATGTAATAATCGTTTCCTCGTTTGACCAGTTCTCCGACAAACCAATTTTCTTGAAGCCTGCTCGTATCAACTGGAGTAGCGTCTGCAGTAGCAGTTTGAAGATCGGTTGCAATTTGAATGACCATCTTTTCAAACTCACGTGGATAATCATGTGAAATAATCTTTGCAAGCTTCTTTTCAAATTCATCCAAACCTTCAATAACAATATCCGTTTGACTCATGCTGTGTTCTTATCCTCCAAGACTGGAAGTTCTGCATGACTTGGCAAAGTATATTGCTTTCCAGCCACCAATACATAGCGTGTGCCTTCGTGCATGCAAACAATCGTGTCATTCTTTTCGACTTTGATTTTTGGATCATAAAATAACTTATAATCACTTTCGATTTTCACGTTTACATCATTCTTGTTTGACTTGCCATTAGAAAAGCTAGACAAGGCGCATGGTATATCTTCATATATTTTCTTGCCATCTAGACCTTTATAAAAGACACTTTCGCCAGTCGGTAAAGTGTCTTTAAAAGGTCGATAAACGCTCATTTTATCATAATAAGTTAATGCTAGAATTTCAGCTTCGCTCATCATTAGGATCTCTTGGAAGCCTCATTCTTTTAAAGTGGACTAATTGACATGAATAATCTTTCATAAAGTCAATTGCATTGTTATAGGCTGAAGCAGGATCTTTGTAGGTAATGCTTGTATCACCTCGGCTTACGCTGGCAACTTCCTTGTTATCGGTAGCGATAAATTTGTCAGCCATCAGCATTTCTTCAGTAATTTCTGCTACCACTGATTCCAGTGCTTCAGGTAAATCATCACGATTGCAATGCGCTAAAATCTTTAATTTAACACGTCTAGCATATCGTGTGATAATCGGTTCTAACTGTTCTTTTTGTTCATCACTAAGATTTCTTACCTTTGGATGCTCCAGAACCTCCTTCAGTATCCTTGTCATTTGTTCCATCTGTAGAGCCTCCTTTTTCAAGTTCATCAATCTTCTTTTTCAAAGAAGCATTTTCCTCTGATAGTTTTTTGATTTCACTATCTTTTTTAGAAAGTTCTTTTTTTAATTCTTCTAATTCACTTGTCGGCTTTTTAGTACCTAAACCAATCACTGTTCCTTTTGTTTCCATATCTTGTCCTCCTATTCAGAATCGTGTGAGCAATAAACACCAGCTAATTTATTTTCGTAAACATGTGCATATAAGTTATTGTTTCGATAATCCCACTTATGAGAATCCCCATTTTGGTTTTCATCAGGTGAGAAATACTTGATCCATTGTTCCATAGCTGATACTGCAGCTGATTTTTCAACCACAACGAAGTTGACGTTTTTACCAGTTGTTGGCGTTTTCTTATAACCATATTCACTTTTACCATCTGCCAATGTGATTTGAGTGTACATTCTAGATTGTGGCATTTTAATGATTGTTGAGAATTTATCTAAAATCTTTTTAGATTTTGTTGTATCCATATCTTCAATCATTGAAAGGTATGAACCGACAATGAATAGGATACGTGATTCTTCAGGTACTTCATCGTTGTCCAATTTATCAGATGCAACTCTTAATGCTTTTACAACAGCTGCACCATCAGCTAATTTTTCTTCTTTTACTGTAATACCATCAGTTCCACAGATTTTAGCAATACGAGCTGCATCAGTTTCAGGAATAACTTTTGTACGAATAAATTCGCTCAATAGTTTAGCTGCAGGCATTTCTAAAGCTTCATCATTATCCAATCGGTCAATATTTAATTCTTGAGAACGTTCTTTGTCATATTTGACTGTTTCCCAAGAGAATTTTGTTCCACCCTTTGTATAGCCTGATTTACGGTCATAGTCACCAAGTGCATCCATGTCAATTTTTGCAATCTTGATTTCACCATGCGATCCTTTCTTAACAGTAGTTTCATCACCTTCAAGAATAGAAGTCTTAGCTTCTTGTTTATAAAGTTCATCCATCAAAGGTGCAAATAAAGTAGCATAATCAATTACGTTTTCCATTTTTCATTCCTCCTATTACTTAATGCCCATAAATTTTCTCATTTTATTTTGTTTGTCCTGCATATCGTTGATTGCAGTATTTGAACGCAGTCCTTCAGGTGTCTTGCCTTTTAACTTCTCTTTAATTCCATTTTCAAGACACTCACTATAAGTTTTAATAATGTCATCCAACGATGCTTCAGCTGCTTCTTTTGTTGAATAGTTAATAATATCTGCTAATTTTACTGGTAAACCAGCTTCATCTAATTTTTTAATTGCATCGTTTTTGCAGTTGTTGACCATGATTTCATGTTCCAATGCCTGAATTTTCTTGTCTTTTTCAGCATCTTCTTCTGCTTTTAGTTCTTCAGGTGTCAAGGATGCTTTTCTTTCTTTTTCAGCTTCTGCTTTTTTATATTCTTCAATAGCTTCTGCTTTCGCTTTTTCAATGGCTGCATCCATATCTTCCTTTGATAAAACGTCTTCTTGAACTTCATCAGCCTTTGGTTCTTCAGCAGTTGGTTCTGTTTCAACTGTTGTTTCTACAACTTCTGATGGTGATGTTTCTTCATCACTCTTTTTGCCAAAAACAACTTCTTTGATTTTTTCGCCGATTGTTTTTGACTTTGTTTCTTCTTGTTTTGTTTCTTGAGCTTTTTCCATTTCGTTATCCTCCTTTGACCACTCATCTATAACAAAGCCTTATTTCGCTTTATTACCATTTTTAACAAATCTTTCTTTCCATTTTTGATAGTTGATATTCTTATCCAATGGAACGACATTTCTTTCCAAATCAAAAATACTCATTGAATGGACTGCGATTACTCGGCATTTGCAATTCGGATGCATTGGTGGACAATTGACACCGACTACTGCATCTTCGATTTTGAATTTTTGACCATTCAACGGTATGCATTTCGGACATCCAGCGCCTCGATACATATACTCATCAATCTTCATTTTTTTATATGACATCAATTGCGCTTGTTGAGCAAAATACTTTGCTTCCGTCCTAACGACACGCTCCGTTACATATTTACCTTTACCAAGAACATCATCAATTCGCTTTGTCATTTTTTGAATAGAACTTCCATCAACAAATCCTGTTGCCAATTCTTTTCTTAATGTTTCGGTCAATTTGTCAATGTTGTCCCAAATGGTTTGGGAATACACCTTCGTTGACCATGGGTATTCAAGAACACTTTTAACTAGATCAGGATTAAATCTTGCCACATTGAATCCCAAGCCGACTGTTTTTTGAACAGAATAGAAACCACGATAATAGTTGTTGACAAGTACAATGCCAAGATGCTTTTTAATGCTTTTAGTAGTTTTGTTAGCTAAAGTCATCATTTCTTTATCAATCTGTGAAAGCAGTTCTTCCTTTCTTGAAATGCTGGTCTTGGCTGACAAAGTATTTAATTCCAATAACATTTTTGTACCATCGGCTTCTTTTTCTATTTGTTCAATGTATTCTTTAATGCCTTTTTTCCATTTAGAAAATTCCTTGCTGCTTAGAAGTCCTTTTGCTTCCTCAATAGATATTTCATTGTTTTCTGCAAAGCGAATCAAGGAGCGTTGTATATCTGCTTTTAATCGTTTTGCTGCTTCATCATAGACATCCAGCAGGTCATCTACAATGTCATCTATTTCTTCAAGCTCATCCAAAAGACACTCTTTGGCAATCGCTAACTGTTTTTCTTTTTCATCCTTATTCATCCAATTCATCCTCATTTAACTCAAAAGCCTTGGCTAGATTTTGATAAACACCTTGTTTGACTTCTTCGTCTTTGTTTTCTTCTTTGATGTTTTCTAATTCTTCTTGAACATTTTCAATATCATCCAATTTAGAAAGAAGCGTCTGATGAGAAATAAATGGTGAAATCATTTGAGCAATTTGAGCGTTCTCTAGCTTGTTTTGAGGTCGATTTCGATTGAACACGATGTTGATGTCTCGATAATCATAATTGCCACCGAATAAATTTAAGATATTGGTAATCAGTTCAATCCTTCTTTGAAGCGATTTTTTAAACTTTCTTTCTTTGATGGCTATAACTTGATCCATTGACCACATCTTGTAAGAAATAGCCACACCTGAAAGATTTCCTGAAAAGGCATTATCTGTCATATTCGGAACTGAACTAAACAAATGCATATCGCTTACCAGTCGGTTCTTATAGTTTTCTAAAGCTGTATCATTGATTTCTTTCAACATCCAAGATACATCTCCACCATCGTCAAGAATGATTGCTCCTTTTTTACGCATTTCTTGAATGTCGGTTGTTGTTACATCGCCAAGTTTAGAAATCTTCATCAATGCCTCATCGTTGTACTGGAATAAATTTGCAGTATTCGATTGAACAGTGTTATAGGCATCCACAATACTGATAATGCCTTCAAAATCACCGATTCGCTCTTCATTGTTGACAAACTCAACGACTGGAACATCTTTCCAATAATGATCAATGACGTTTTTTAGCTGAAGACTTCCACCAGCTCTTGATTCAAAATACCAGGTGCTTTCACTTGTACTGAATTCCAGTTTCAATATTTCGACCTTGCGCTTGGTGTATGAACGAATAATACGAATAAAACCTAAATAGTTATCTTCGCCACCTGAATCACGAATCAAGATTCCTTCGTTTGCTGGAACTTTCGCAAAACGAATGTTGGCATCTTCGTCAATATATAGAATTTCAAAACAATCCCCATGGATAGATGTCTTTTTAGCGATTTCTGTGTTTTCATCCTGTTCATCGTTGTATTCAAGTACATTCTGTATCTTTTCCATATACCCATCATTCTGTGAGTTGTATTTGATAGGATCTCCAACAAAATAACCAACCATGCTATCGGTTATGTACTTACACATGTTGTTGACAATCTTATTATTGGGATCGTTTGCGTTATATTTTTGCTTGTACACGATTTTATGCTTGCCAGCATAGTAGTTATCAAGAGTTCTATATGTACTGTTTAAATATCGGTTTTCCATATAGATCCTTTTGATATCATTTTCATCCAAAGAGTTAAAACTCTCTTTATCCATATAAATTACTGCCATTTTTTACCTCCTATCCTCCAAAAAGCGAACGGTCTAATATTCTGAATCTCTTTCCTTTTTTAGCAATCGTTCGTGCCATTTCCAATGCATCAGGCGCATCATCATGGCTTGCCATAGGGAAATGCTTAAGCTGTTCTAAAAGCAATTTGTGTCTACGATTGAACTTGATGTATTTATTCTTGATATCAGGCTGCAACGATTGAATACGCAGCACCTTGTCACCAGTTGAATTGATTTCTTCAATCGGCAAGTAAAGACCAGCTTTGGCAGAAGCCTTGGAAATTTCCTCTTTTAGAAACCACTGGAACTGTACGGTTTCACATCCAAGTTTCTTAAAACCATTGCCATAAGTCTTTCTAAGCCATCTTTCTTTTTCAAGCACATCGTTAATGATGCGATCAGGATGCCTACGCATCACATCGGCATCAAGGACATACATATATCCAGTTGCCTTTTGTTTAGCGATAGTGATAATGGCTGAATAGTCTGATTTCTTGTTCTTACCAAGTGATGGATCTACTGCACCATAGAATTCAAAATCCTTTGAATTAAAGTTCATTTCATATTCGTTGTAGTAATCAAACCATTCTTCTTGGAATAAGCAGTCATCAGGGCTGATTGGTTCATTCTGTAGTTCTGAATTGAACGATGCATCCCCTTCAGATACCTTGATGCACATAAGGTTGTAATAGGAAAGTTTGTCTTCCCATAATACTTTTGTGCCTTCCAGCATTTCTTTTTTATGTTGTTCAAAAAACTTTAACGCTTTAGCTTCATGTTCAGGTTCATCAAGGTCGGTATATATCTTTTCCCATTCATCCCATAGATTGACTGCAGTGGAAAAAGAAAGGACTGCTTGATATTTGATGCTTTTATAACTTGGATTTTTCAAGACATTGGCAAGCAACGAATCATAATGAAGCATTGTTCCAATATAAATAATATCGGTGTAATCATCACCAGCTTTCGATACTGCCTTATAAAACCAGTCAGATAGTTTCTTTCGCTGGTCAACAGTTCTTACGTTTTCATCATTCTCAATATCATCAAGAACCAATAAATCAGGTCTCCAATTTTTATGTTTCCTACCACGAATCTTCTTTCCTGAACCTATTGCTTCGATTTTGATGTTTGTCTTGGTTAATAAAACGTTGGAACGCCATACCTTGCCATCTAGTTTTCCAAAATCTTCGATGATATGTTCATTTTCTTCCATCTCGGTTTTGATAGAATCTAAGAAACTTTCAGCCTGTTCTGAACTATCGGACAAGATAATGATGTAGTGCTTATACTCATATAGCGCTGCATGAAGCGAACCTTTGAATGTTAGGTTGGTTGATTTCGCATGACCACGAGGCGCTGCTATCGCTCTTTTACAACCTGCCATTCTGCTTATCTTCTTTTGAACTCTTTTTGAAAGTGGAACTTCATCCTTCATGACACCATGCTTCCAAATGTTGTCGAGCTCTTCATGGAAGTGGGGAGACTTTCTGACAAAGTAATGAGGAAGATATGCTCTCCCAAAAAATTCCATATCGAACGAAGCCAATTTTTTTCGTATTCCATTCTTGCCAGTAAGAGGAGCGCCTCTTTCAAAATCATCAAGAAGTTGTTTTCTTAAAAGGCTGTTGTCCTTTCTTAAAAATTCTTTTAAAAGGTCGCTCAAATAGACCGTATATTCTTGTGTGTCATACGCTTCACTATCGGCTATTTGATTTTCTGCTTCCAAAATCCCTTCCAAAAGCATGTCTAAACTTCTTTTTTTGAGTCTTCCCATTCTATCAGCTCCTTTCTTCTTATAAAAAAATCGCCATAAAGCGATTTTAAGCGTTGTTTTCACTTGTGCCCCACAATTACTCAACTTTATGTCTAATTCGTTTTTTAAAAGGGTTTTTGTGCGAATTAAAAGGTAATGCGCCCTTTATGGACATTAGGGTATGCTTCGCCATCCCAGAAATTTTATATTCTAGGATAGTTCATGCTATTTAACCACCAATTTCCACGTACAGGACGAATCAACCGTTTGTTTCTGTTGGCTTTGTAGTGTCAATCACATTCAAACTCAACGTGATTTCTTTGATTTCATTACATACAGTAATTTCAAATGTTGCTTTTCTTTGTCTTTTATTAAAACTTTTTATTCTGCTTTTAAATTTTAAAAGGATACCTTTTAAAATGATGACGTTTCCATCTTCATCTATTGTTACTTCAGTCGGCTCTAATGGATGTCCATCGTTGTTTAAAATTTTTACCCACTCTTCTTCTAGGAAAGTAAGAGAGGAGGGGGAACTTTTGTTCCCCAAGAAACGTTGCACACCATTAATACCTTTTATCTTGTAGAAGTCTTCTGCTTCGAAGTCGGTCTCTACAAAAACATAGTTAGGGAATAATATGTATTCTCTTTGAATCCAAGCGCCTCCTGAACGAATCAAGCGACTTTCTCTTGGAACAAGGGATTGATACCCAGCTGACTCCAATTGCTTCTGTATTTGAAGTTCTTGGCTTCCTTTCACTTGTATCACGCACCACATATCTATCCCTCCATTTCTTCTGTTTTCTTTGCATTTAAATATTTGACAAGTTCCTTGTATAGCTCAGGCTTTTCCTTTGCCATAGTAGAGAACAATAATGTTTTAAATTCTTCAATCGCTGCATCCTTAACATCTTGGTTTTGGATTTCAACTCTTTTCTTATACGCAGTCGCACGAATAAGAGCATTAGACTCCTTCATCAGTTTCGCTAGATCTACTTCATCCCAGTCTTCTTCTTTCGTGCTTGCTAGGCGATTAAACACGTTGCCTGATGTGATACGGATAATCGCTTCTGCCATATCTAGATCAGGATTACGATCCAATTCTTCTTTTACCAGTTTGAAATTCTGATGCGTCATCTTCAACGCTTCCATATTGGCATTGAATGAACGAGCATATCTACACACACTGGCTACTGATACCGATTGTTCATTTTCTTTTAGGAACTCTACGATTTCCGTATAAGTTGCATCGGACTGAAGCATAGTTTCAACTACAGATTTAAGATCTTCAGGCAAGTTGTCAATCTTACTGTGTTTTCGATTAGCCATAGGCTTATACCTCGACCATATCGTCTACAATGTTTCTTGCTAAAAGTCTTATTCCTTTGCTAGTAAGTTTAGCTTCAAGGTTTCTGTAGTTGACATCTTGAGATAGCTCCAATACTTCATTTTTTGTAGCGATATCTCTTAAACGAATATATTTTTCTTCAGTTAGATAGTTGATACAGTCTAAAAATTCCCATTTTTCAACTCCATCCATTTCTAACACTGTTTCAACGCTTTTAAGTTCGTTGTACTTGTATCTAAGAACGTTAATCGTTCTTAACACACGACCATTGTTGCTGATAAAGTTTGCAGCTTCTAGTCGCTTCTTTAACATTTCTTTATCTGCCATTTCTATCCCCTCTCTTTCAACAGTAATTTATAGATTTCATCTAGTTTAGTTTCCATTTTTCGTTGCTCACGAATAAAGTCTTCTTTTGTTAAAAACTGCTTCTGTGCTTCTTTTAAATCATTTCTGAATTCTTTGACCGCTTCTTTGAATTCAGTTTTAGGCGTGTAGTCAGTTTTGATATCTTGAATATCTTTCTTGATTTCTTTAATGATCTTTTCATGAGCAATTTCGGTAATGTAATCTTTTTCGATTTGTTGGACTTTATGATCTGTTTTATCAATCTTGTCCATAGTCTTTTTTAAAAAGTAAGTGATAACCGTAATGACTGTACCAATTGCCAATTCTAAAAAATATTCCATCTCTATACCTCCTTGCTCGTTATTACAAGGCAAATTTTAGATAAAAAAAAGAAAGTGGTAAAATAAACTACTTTATAGTTAAACTTTACTACTTTCTTTAAATTTTCTATAAATCAAACAATGTGACTTGTCCTTCGTATGGATCGGTTTTTTTGTTTTTAAACAAATCACCGATGATCGTTCGTATCTGTATCTCTGATAAGCCATACTTCAAGGCAAGTGCTTTGATATCCCCATTTTTTTCATATTCAATGCGTATCTTTTCATTGCGCTTTCTTCGCTCAATTTCGCTGAACTTAGGAATGTAGATGCTTGTTCCTGCATAATAGTAAATCAAACGCTTATAGGCTTCTAAACCAATGACTTCAACGACCTGTAACTGTTCTTCGTTTAGATCATCCAACGTTACATCTGCACTTTCAATTAACTCATCCATTTTCTTTCAGCTGTCCTAACGTAGTTTTTCAAAATCTCAATGAGTTTGTTTCCATCATCTCTTGAAAGGCGATTAAATATGCGCTGTGGGGTTGATCTTACTTGGAACTGTCTTTCTATAATACCTGCCAATCTTTCGCCTACAGGAGCAGTATTTGGCTCTCTATCCAAAGATTGAAGCTCATACATGAGTGACCAGCATTTCTTCTTTTGTCCTGCAGTCATGACTTCATCAATCTTATTATTCTGTTGTTTTTCCAAGTAGGCGATGATTTCATTGGCTTCACGATACGTTAGTTCCTTAGTTGAATATTTACATGTCTGACTAAAAATAATCATATGCAAGATGTCATTATCTTTATCTTGGCGATCAACATATCCTAATGCGCTTGCAATAGCATATATTTTTTTGGTCTGCCATCTCTCAACAGTTTTCATAAGATTGCTCCTTTCTATTATTCCGCTTCTAGCGTTACCTTGATTGAATCTTCAACAATCAATGAACTCTTGATTTTAGCTACTGCCTCTTCAACAGTTCCATCAAATCCTGAAGCTTCAATAATTCTCAAGATATTTTGATAAGCCATAACATCCTGTACAAGGAATGCATTATCACTTGCTTCTTTTTCGCTAAGGTCGGTGTACTTCAAGATGTTCTTTTGGTCTTGCTTGTATTTGCCTTTTAAACGTTTCATAAGAAGCGTTTGTTTCTTATTGTCAGGAGTCATATGAGCGACAACATTGGATAATGTATCTTCAATATAATCTCCCTTAAACATATTCGCCAACATTGTTTTGGCAACATCGGTCAATGAGAGCTTTGTTTCTTCTTTAATGAAATCAGGAACAGTCTTTCCTAAAACCTCTTTGATAACTACCCAAGAAATCGGTTTGACTGTTGCTGCATTTTGTACGATGACTTTAGCACCATTATTTCCATAGATTTCTACAGTTTTTAGTTTCGTATCCTGTAGATCCTTTTCAGCGTATTCTTCAAAGTCAGCCTTTAGATTATCCATTTCATTTTTGATGCCTGCTAGTTGTGCATCCAGTTCAGCGTAACGATCAACTTTCTCTCTAATTTCCATGTTCGTCACCTCCAGTAAATTTACCAGCACATGTCGTGCATAGTTCCACGCCATTAAAGACTTTTACATGGTCAGCAGTTCCACAACACATGCATGTAGGGATATGCTTTTTGATGAGAAGGCTATTGTCTTCCGTCTGAACGATTTCTACTGCTGCACCTTTTGGAATGTTCATCTGATGTCTCACCTGTGCAGGAATCGTTATTCCACCAGTTTTAGAAATCTTTTTAAAAAGTTTGTTTTCCATCTGTTTTCCTCCTTTGCTTTTGTATGCTCCACTCTGCATTATCCGAGGGCTTGTGACCTCCGTAGGCTGCATTAGAGCAATGGGTTATTTATCCCCAGTGCATTTTTTGTATTCATCTTCTGTAATCGGATAGGCTTCTTTAACATACAAAGAAAAGCAAGCCATAAACTCTTCTACTGTTAGCTCTTCATCAACCTTGGCAAATCGCTTTTCACCGTTCAGCTTCTTGATTACAAAATACTGTGATTTCATATTGATTACCTCCTATCAGTTCTTTTGCTTTTAATACTTTCTTAGAGTAGTTTGTTTCATAAATGCCTTCTTTCCATAACCTTTGAGCACCTGTAACACCCATGTTATAAGCCATGAGCATTTGATGTTCACTTTCGCACCATTTCAGCTTGCTTAATAAATAGATGCCAGCCTTAGCGCCTTGGTGTGGATCAAGCATATTTGTTAGTCCAAGCTCTCTTTCTACCTCTTCAAAATTGATTTCATTGACTTGCATAAGTCCAAAGTCATCTGTGCTAGATATAACTTCTGAATTGAAATCACTTTCTACTTTCATAATCGCAAGTACTAATTCCATATCTAATCCTGCATTTATGCACTCTTCTCTAATATAATCTTGAAACCCCATATCAAGAGGGACATCGTAATATGTCCTGACCTCTGTTTTTAACTCCTTAGCTTTAGTTTCGACAGTTTCCGTTTCGGTTACTGTAGGTTTATTCGCTGGAGCGATCGTCAAGGCATATACCTTATTCGTTACCATGATAGAGAGCATTAGCGAAACAATCAGAAGCGATCTTTTCATTGTTCCATCCTCCTGCATTTGTTCATTTCTTTTTGAAGTCTTCTTTTGTACTTCAACAGGTCTCTTTTTCTCATTGGCGAAGAAGTGTTTTTTAAATCCTCTTCGCATTTTTTAAGTTTGTTTAAAACCTCTTTTTTATCCATGTTAAACTCCTATTCCATTGTCACTTTCTCTTATTTTTTCTAGGTCTTGATACATAAGAAGCATGCTTAAGTATGCGATTGAGCCAAGCAAGGTTGATGTAAGGATTTTAGGTTTTGACTTGAGATATTGCATTTGCGTATTGAAATGTATGTTGTTCTCGTATAAGTGCTTGTATCTAGGATTTTTTGTAACTTTTTCAAAGAATTCTTGTCCAGTCATTCTATTTTCTTACATCTAGCCTCCAGCATTGCCTGAAGCTCTCTTTTTTCCTTTTCATACTCGTGTACTAAACTCCAATCACAAGCATCCCATCGGTCTTTCATGTCGATATAGAATAACTCTCTATCAATCCATTCAATTCTTCTTTTGATTTGTTCGTTGGTCATGTTCTGATAGCCCATTTTTATCACCTCACAATTTCCATATAGGTTCAAGAACTTCAGTAATCTGTTCGATAGTCATCCTATTACCGTTCTCTTGAAGTTTTTGATCCAATACCATCGCACATTTTTTAAGTTTCAAAATGCCAAGATCTTCTTTACTGATGCTTCCGTATCGACCTGAATTCGTCATCATTTCTAGGACAATGATGAATGTATTCAGTTTCACATAGTCTCCTAAGCTGTAATCTTTCCATTCATCACAAACTTCTTGAGCGAACTTCTTTCTGTTTAGCCTAGGTTTATCAGGTGGAAGAATCCCATCTTCCTGTAAAATCTTTTTGAATCGTTTTCTTTCTTCTTTTTCACGATTTGTCATGCGTTTATATTTCTTCGTTGCCATATGTTCCTCCTACTTTAAGAACTGGTTTCCATATCTTCTTTTATCGTCATGTTTTTTCAACTTGCATACTAATTCAAAAGTCGCTTGTATCTTTTCTGCATTAAGCAATGCATCTTCTTTCATTTGATAAACATACAGATATTGTCTGTCATCTCGGATATAAACTGTTTGTGTTGCCAACTTTAACAATTCTTCGGCAAGATAAATATCACCAAACCAATGCAATGAGCCGACCGTAGTGATCACTCTAGGTTCAAAGTATAGAGAATCCCTTTCTAATCTCATCATCTTCACCTCCTCACTCTGCATTATTCGAGGGCTTGTGACCTCCGCTGGCTGCATTAAGGAGGACTTTATTTGTCCTCAGTTTTTAATGTGTGTGTGCATTTGCAATTTAGCGTTTGTTTTCCTTCCAAGTAGGCTTTTTTAATTCTAATCTCTAAATCCTCAGCCATAATAGCTGCAGTGACAATCACAAGGATCAATAGAATAGATGCTAATAACAAACAGTCTTGTATGCTTAGTTTAGAAGTCACTTGACTAAGCAAAACGCCTAAAATCACTCCGATTACAACGCTAATCAATGTCTTTTTAATTTTTCTCTTTCTCACTTTCGTTTCTCTCCTCTTTATTGTTTTTTATGCTCACATAGATTGCATAGGCAACTATGATTGTGCAGATGTTATGGATTATTTCTATCAATGTATGTAGCATTTTAAATAACCTCTATTCCTAATGTTCTAGCCATGGCGAACAATCCATTTATTGAAACATCATCATTGTTGATGCTGTTTTCATAAACATTGGTTGCGCCCCTTATGCCCCATTTTGATTTACAAACACCTTTTAAGAAGTTTAATTCTTTATTCAAACCTTGTTGTTTTAATACTGGGAACAGTTTTTCTACATCGTCATCGGTGACATTGGATGTTGAATAGTATCGGCTCATCTTAATTCTTGAGAATAGCTGAGCGAATTGTGCTTCCTGTTTCCCTTTCATCTTTGAATAGACCTCTGTATTACCGATTAACACGATTCCAACACCCTTTGTTCCTGTGATTGAGTTTGGATCAGCAAGAGTTCTTATTTGCTCAAGAGCAGATAACTTCAAATGTTGTGCCTCATCGATGATAATGACTCGGTTTGTTCCTTCCAATTTATCTCGGATAGCAAGCATCAACTCCATCTTGTTTCTGCTTTCAGGAATTTTAAGTGTCCTAGCTAGAAGTCTAAGCATATTGCCTAGAGTTCCAGCTACAGGACTCATTTCCATATAGATCGCTTGCGTTGGATTTTCTCTTACATACTTCTGTGCTGCTTTTGTTTTACCAATACCCGCATCACCATGTGCAATCGCAATTCCACCATTCAATTGAGCGTATCTAATCATCTTATAAATGTCTTCGCTAATAGAAATAGGAATGTAATCGTCCATCGGTTTATATGTTTGAACCTTTTCTTTGATTTCCTCTTGTTCAGTAATAGTGTCTAAATATTCAACGATTTTAGCTTCTACTGCTGTTACATCACCCTTATATTTACCACCTCTATACTGTGATAGAGCTGTCATACTCACGCCAATCAGTGGCGCAATCTTTGCTTGAGAAACACCAGCTTCTTTCATGTAGTTCTCAAGTCTTTCTTTAACTGCAACGTTAAGCATAATAATCTCCTCCTTGTCGCTTAATTGAGTTTATATTCATCTTGTCTAAATCAACATCAGGCATTTTGTATAACGCTGGATCTTCATCCGACCTTAAGACCTCTAAATCGTAGCTTGATTTAGAAATATCACTGTCTTTGTTGTCTTTAGCTGATTTCAACATCAATTCAAGTGCAGTATTTCTATCAATGTTAGCGATGATTGAATCCTTTATAGCTTTTTTAGTAATTTTCTTAAGCTCTCTGGTCTTAGCCATCGCTTGTTTAACGTCTTCTTTACTTGCTCCATATTCAAGTACAGCGACATTGTCTGCTTCAACTTCCATAATGAATCTATCATCAAGGTCATAAACCCTAACGCTGGATAAATCATCAGGATCATATCTTAGATAAACTTTCTTATTCAGCATCTGCATGATTAGTTCATTGTTGAAGTAATCTAGCTGAGTTCCACCAATCTTCAAGCTAACGCCACGTCTTGTCACTTTTTGAGCCCTAGTGGATCTTAACATCATGAGATTTAATTGCTCCTCAGTCGCAGTTATCTTTGTATGAAGATTTTCTTGATATACATCAATCTTTCTTTTACCTTTATCAGCTGCAACTGCACCGTTGTATTCTTCGTAATTCAAGTAATATTCAATCAGTTCTTCGATTTCTTTGATAAACGATTCTTTATCAGGTATATTTCCGTTTTTAAGCTCAACTTTTAATATTTCAGGCTTTTCAACTACGTTTCCACCTGTATAGGTTGCAAATAATCTAGAAATACT
>OHST01000763.1_pt1 | contig 16124 bp, 10 predicted proteins | sample 1578841 | NCBI WGS metagenome assembly OHST01 (sample SAMEA3879593, study PRJEB24766) | human gut metagenome | biome: human-associated habitat; feature: feces | place: USA | collected 1985/1987 | reverse complement strand
AGCCCGTTGGGTGATGTTCCCGGCGGGCTTTCACAGATAAGAAAGCGAGGTTAGAGACAATGGGTTTATTTACGGACGGATTTAAGCTCTTGAAAAAGGCAAGTGAGCCTTTGTACAAGACACCGAAATCCATTCAGGAAACCATAGAGATTATGGCGGTGGCTGAAAACGGTATTTTTGAAGTAAGCAGGAATAAGTATTCCAAGTGTTACCGCTTTCAGGACATCAATTACACAACGGCAACGGAGGATGAGCAGATCGGCATTTTTGAAAGATACTGCAAATTCTTAAATTCGCTGGACTGTAATTATAAGATTACGATTAACAATAAGAACAAAAATATGGAGGATCTCCGTGATAAGGTTCTTATTACAGAAAAAAACGATGGCTTCAATAATTACCGAAGAATCTACAATGACATTATTGAGGAGAAGATTATTGAGGGCAGACAGGGGATTGAACAGGAAAGATACCTGACGATCACGATTGAGAGAAAGAACTTTGAGGAGGCAAAGGCACAGTTTGCCACACTTGAGGCAACAATACACAAGGCTTTCATTGAGCTTGGGGCGGAGATTGTGCCGCTTAATGGCAATGAAAGGCTGAAAGTGCTCTATGACTATTACCATCTTGGCGATGAGGGCAGTTTTGATTTTGATATCAAAAAGGCAAAGAAGGTCGGAGCAGATTTTAAGAATGATTTATGTAATGGTATGGTGAAATATTTCCCAGACCATTTTGAGGACGAGAGTAAATACTGCAAGGCACTTTTCATTAAGAAGTATCCCAGCAGTTTATCTGACAGATTTATCAATGAGATTACTTCCCTTCCGGTACACTCCATTACCAGTATTGATGTAGTGCCTGTGCCAAAGGATTTGACCACAAAGGTGCTTCAGAAGAAATATCTTGGTATTGAGTCGGATATTATCAAACAGCAGAGAGTCCGTAATAAGAACAATGACTTCTCCACAGAAATCTCTTATGCAAAGAGAACGGAGAAAAAAGAGATTGAGGCAATTATGGATGATGTTCGTGAGAATGACCAGTGTCTTTTCTTTGTAGGAGTTACCATTATCCTTATGGCAGAAAGTAAGAAGGAGCTTGAGAGTGTCTGCGAAACAGTAGAAACAATCGGAAAACGTAACAGTTGTACGATTGATACACACTACTTAAAGCAGAGGGAAGCACTCAACACGGCACTTCCGATTGGTGTAAGACAGGTGGAAACAATGCGTACCCTTCTTACCCAGTCGCTTGCGGTGCTTATGCCGTTCAATGTGCAGGAACTGAATGACAGCACAGGTAATTATTACGGTATCAACCAGATCAGTAAGAATGTAAATATCGGTAACAGAAAGAAGCTCATCAACGGAAATGGCTTTGTATTCGGAGTGCCGGGTTCTGGCAAATCATTCTTCTGTAAGATGGAAATGGGTAGCGTATTTTTATCGGGGGATGATGAGATTATCGTCATTGATCCGATGAACGAATATTTTGATATTGCACAGACTTATGGCGGAACCGTGGTAAATATGTCCACATACACGGACAACTATGTAAATCCGCTTGAGATGGATGTGTGGAGTCTTGATCCGAATGATTCAAAGGGAATGATAAGGGAAAAAGGGGAATTTATGCTTGGTCTTTGTGAGCAGTGTATCGGGGACAGCTTAAATTCCAGACAGAAATCAATCATTGACCGCTGTGTGAGAAAGATGTATATCGACATCGCAAGGGGCAGGGAAAAGTATATTCCGGTAATGAGTGACTTCTACGATATCCTTATGGAACAGCCGGAGGACGAAGCAAAGGATATCGCATTGTCTTTGGAACTTTTTGTAAATGGTTCCCTCAATATCTTTAACCACCAGACAAATGTTGATGTAGATAACCGATTCACAGTATATGGTATCAGGGACTTAGGCACGGAGCTTAGTCCTATCACAATGCTTGTTATGATGGAGTCTATTCAAAACAGAATTGTAGAAAACGGGCAAAAAGGCAAGGCAACCTGGCTCTATATTGATGAGTTCCATGTCCTGCTTAATTCGGAGTATTCTGCAAAATATTTACAGCAGCTCTGGAAGAAGGTGAGGAAACAAGGTGGACTGTGCACGGGTATCACCCAGAACGTCGTGGACCTTTTACAGAACTACACCGCCACTACAATGCTTGCAAACTCTGAGTTTGTTGCACTCTTAAAGCAGGCGAATACAGACAGTTCCAAGATGGCAGAGGTTATCGGTGTATCAGAGGCACAGCTTCGTTTCGTAACCAATACTGCATCGGGAATGGGACTTATCAAGTGTGGTTCCGTGGTAATTCCGTTTGATAATCAGATCAGCAAGGACACTGACCTTTACAGACTGTATAACACCAATATCCACGAAAAGATTGCGGAGCAGAAGAAAAGGGAGGCAAAATTTGCTGATTAGAATTGCAATGTATCAGCCATTTGGACTAAGTTCCGGATGGCTACTTTTTACCTTTTTTAAGGATACAGAAAGAAGGTGGGAACATTGAAGATAAAAAAAGTGGATGACAAGCCTATGGTCATTCACACTAAGAAAAAAGCTAAGATTCATATGCATGAACCGAAGAAAGCTAAAATTAAGGGCAGTAACATTTACACTGTACAGCGTGGTCCGAAAATTGCTAGTGCAAAGATAAATGATACAGGTAAAAAGAAGTCTTATCGTAAGAGTACCATTCATCAGGCAGAGAAGAAAGAAAAGGAACCTTCAAAATTTAAGAGAAATATACGGGAGTCCAATACTTCTATCAAGACGAAGAATACCAATCTTCATATAGCAGGAAGAACGGGAGCACTTGCGACTGGAGCAGTTACAGAGCAGGTGGAAGGCGGGCAGGAAGTGTCACAGGCAGCTTATCTTGCATATGAAGCAAGCCGTCCGGTTACGGGAACTGCTTCAAGGGGAGCGTCACTTTTCAGAAAGAAAGCGGCAGCCGAAGCAAAGAGGCGTATCAAGAAGGTAGAAACAGGAAAGAAGCTGGCAAAAAAGATGGGAAAGAAAGCTGCCAGTGATACGGCAAAAAAGGTTGCCGGTGACACGACAAAGACAGCAGCGAAAGAAACTGCCAAGAACACTGCAAAAGAAACTGCCAAAACTACGACAAAAGCGGCAACCACAGCGGCAGGTACAGCGGTTGCACCGGGAGCAGGTATAGCAGTCGGCATGGCGGCAGGCTATGCCACAGGTGTATCTATTGAGGCGAAGGATGTGAAAGCAGCGAACCGTAGCAGAAAGATTAAATTTTTTCTGGATAAGATGAAAGAACAGGAAAATCAGACGGACAGTGTTGTAAAACTGGTAAAAGATCTGATTGTAAAAAAGGCAGTTCTCTGGATAAAGGCGGCAGCTCCGATTATCGGACTTGTACTTTTTCTGTTGGTTCTTTTAGTGGTAATCGTTGCAGTTCCGGTTATTGCTGTGATAGCGATTCTTTATAATTCACCATTTGCCTTATTTTTACCGCCGCTGGAGTCAGGAGATACAGTGCAGACAGTTACAAGTGCTTATGTGTCTGAATTTAACCGTGATGTGAATACCAAAGTGAATGAACATACCGGATATGACTTTGGCGAACTGGTGTATGTAGATTATGAGGGAATGGATGAAAATCCAAGTAACTACTACGACATTATGGCGGTCTACATGGTCAAGTATGGTGTAGGCGATACTGCAACAATTATGAATGATATATCAAAGGGGTGGTTGCAGACTGTAGTAAATGATATGTGTTCTTATACTACAAGTAGTGGAACAAAAGATGTGGAGGAAACAGACGCAGATGGCAATGTAACAACTGTTACGAAGTCGGTACTGTATGTAAATGTTACGCTCAAATCATACAGAGATATGATTTCCGTTTATGGATTTGATTCTGATCAGGTAGAAATGCTTGAGCAGATCATGAGTCCTGAGTTTATGGGACAGCTTGGATATGCTGGAAGTGGAAGCGGTGGAGGCGGTGGAAGCCCCGGAGTAAGTTCCATGACAGAGGATGAAATAAATGCAATCCTCAGTGGTATTACAGATAGCAGGCAGAAAGCAGTCTGCTCTTATGCCCTTCACAGAGTGGGTTATCCTTACAGTCAGGAATTAAGAGATAGTGGCAATTATTATGATTGCAGTTCACTTGCGTATTATTCATGGAAGGATGCAGGTGTGAATATCAGTCATGGAGGAGCAACTACAGCAGCGGCAGAAGCACAGGGACTTGATGAAGCAGGAAAGACCGTATCTTATGATGAAATGCAGCCTGGTGATCTTATCTTTTACAGTTTCACAAACAACGGAAGATATAAGAATATCAGCCATGTGGCAGTATATGTCGGCAATGGAAAGGTGGTAGAAGCCCTGAATGAAAGAGTTGGCGTAGTTTACCGTGATGTGGCAAGTGTCGGAAAGATTGTAGTAATTGGCAGACCATAGAAAATTGGCAGAGAGGGCGAAAGTCCTCTCTGGGACAGGAGGTAAGAATGGATTTAAAGGATATGATTCTTGTAATGGAGAATTATAAGGGAACAGAAAGAAATATGCTTATGACTTTGGAAGATTATAAGAAGTTCGTTGCCATTGATGATATGTCAGAGCTTGCAGATCAGATGCTGCTTCTTGGAAGAACGCTTGCGGAAGGTTTTACAGAGTATTACAGGGCAGCAAATGTTACAGTTTTTGCAAAATTCTGTAGAGATGATGTGGAACTGGGACGCTTTTTGCAAGGATATTATAACGATTCAAAGAAATTTTACTTTGATAAGGCAACAAGTTCCCCAGAGTGTATTACAAAGATGGATGAGATTGGAATGACGGATAGAGGCTGGATAGATGACTTTATCCTGCATTATGAAAAATGCGACAGGACATTTGAAAGAGGGCAGACATTTCATAATTTTAATGACCACGATTATATGGTACTGGAAGCATTATCTCCACGCAATCTTGTGGTAATGGATATGAAAAGCGGCTCTCTCACGATTGCTCTTGGAGCAACAGAGTATAAGCGATATCCGAAAGACGAGGAGCCAACTAAGGATAACACAACGATCGGGGTATCGTGGGAGCACGGGATTTATCTTGGTTCCACACTTTCGCAGACCAACTTTAAGGCATATAAAAGAGAATACGGGACACCTGAAAAGATAAAAGATGTTTATGATTACAGGGCGAAACTCAAGCAGAAGTTTTATTTTTATCAGGATTTGTCAAAGGATGATGATATTCCAAAAAATATGCAGAATGATTTCCTGCACCAGATGTATAAGGAATTTGGAACGATAGAGGAGGAATATTTTTATGACAGGCTTGAAGATGGAAAGTATGATGAAGGTTTTAAGGAAAGACAGGTAAAAGAAAAAAAGAGCCGATGAGGAAAAATGGAATTGGAGGCTGATATCGAATGGAAAAAGAATTTGATATTGAGATAAAAGAAGTTCTCTCAAGGGTAGAGACAGTAAAGGCAGAGTCACTTGACGATGCCATAAACAAGGCAATGGATATGTATTATTCAGAACAGATAGTCCTTGATGCGGAGGATATGAAGGGAGTTGATTTTTCGCCATACAGCGAAGAACAGCTCCCTTCTTCATTAAAGGAAAATGGAGGAAAGACACGATGAAAAATGAGCAGACAGCAGTTATTAAGGATATGGAATTTTTATTAAACGAACTTCATAAGGAATGGGAAAGACCGGGAGAGGTAAAATCGTCTGTCAGTATTCCATATGAGAAAGTTGAGGAAATCAGCAGAAAGCTGAATGTGATTGTCTATGAGACACAGCAGTCGGCTGACAGCGACGGACTTGCCTTTAAGCAGAGCATAGCCAAGTCAAAGCAGTGTTATGTGCTTCTCAGGATTATGCGAAAGATTGTAAAAGGAAAGGGCAAATGTGATAGACAGGCGGTTGATGCAGAATTTGTGATTGAGCTTGACGGGGAGGAGTCAAAGCTCTTTAAGGAAATGTTTGCAGAATTACTGAAGTAAAAGGAGGGTGACACATGAGTGTTGATATGAAGGTCAAAGCGATATATGATTCAGAAATCAGCAACATCACCCGTTCTGAAAAGAACTGGAAAGATGTATTAAAAGTTGCTGGTCAGTTATATCGCTATGAATTTGATAATATCGTTATGGTAACAGCTCAGAGATCACCGGAGAAAAGTACCCTTATGGCAGATTATGACACTTGGAAGAAAGTGGGAAGATATGTAAAGCGTGGAGCAAAGGGCTGTGCTATCTTCCCCTCAAGGGCACTTAATCCCCGTATGAGATATATTTTCGATATCAGTGATACAGGCGGAAAGAATGTGAAGCTGACTTGGGATCTGGAGGGGGAAAACCTGAAAAGTTATGCAGACTTTCTGGTATCGGAAGGACAGATGGAGCGGTATAAAAGCGATGACAGGGAATCACTAAAAAATACGCTAAAACAGTTTACAGGAACAAATGTTTGGAATATAATAAAAGAGGAGTTCGGGGATAGAATGTCCGAACTAATGCAGCTATCAGGTAGTGTGATAAAGGAATTCAACGAAAAACGCAAGGGCTTACAGCAGGATAGCGATATGGAGCAGTTAGTATATTCCAGTGTTATGTATGCTGTAGGGACGAGATGTGGATTTGACTTATCTGTGCAAGAACAGGATTTCAGTCAGATTGTAAATATCAAAGATGAGGAGATAGTTTACCGTCTTGGTTCCCTTGTATGCGATGTCTCCTGTAGTGTTCTTAGAGAATTTAGTAGGAATTTACAAACGATTGAGAGCGAAAGGAGAATATCATATGTTAGAAGCAATGACTTACAAGGAAGTGGACGGACTGCTGTATCCGGAGCTGACAATGCCGGACGAGACAGAGGATTTAACGAAGCTGGGCAGATACGGGAGAATGGCAATGAAGTATCTTCTGGAGAACGAACCGGCAAGGTACAAGACACTGATGAGATTCGGGAAGATGTACGAGAAGATGTCGGCAGTAGAGGAGGAAGCAAACCAGCTTTACGATCAGTTGGAGGAACAGTATCTAATGAAGCACAAGCCACAGAATCCGTCATCGACAATGGAGATGTGGAAGATAAGAGAGCAGGCGAAGATGCAGGCAGAGGAAGTAGTGCTCCACCAGATCGTGATGAAGTTTCATTAGAAACACAGGAAGAATTAAATAGAGAGCTTGATGAGATTAACTCATTGGGTGTCAGTAAGGAAGCCGAATATACACAGGCTTCCTTTTTTTTCGACCAAAACGGGCAGGCAAGTTTTGGTGTGAAGCAGCCGGAGAAAACCAGACACAATGAATTTATGCGTCAGTTCGAGGAGGATAAAAAGGCTGCCCTTGCCAGAAAATATAATTACCTTAATCCAAAGAAAGCAGAGAGTGTACCAAGTGAGTATGTAAAAGAGATACTTATGAAAGGAACTGGCTTTGTCGGTGGAAAAGGCAGGGTGTGTGAAATCTATCAGACAGAGATAGACGCAGGAACCAGAGCAAAGCGTATCAAGGCAGAATATGGTCAGGGGGGTGCAAGCTGGCCGCTTGACGGTCTAGGCTTGCACGGGTATGACACATTTCACGGTTCGGGACTTCGTATCCAATGGAAAGATGAAGATGGAGAAGTAGAAGGATACGTTTCGTGGAAGAATGTCGAAAAGGAAATCGGTGTACTTATCCTTACCGGAGAATACCAGTCGGAGACACCTCGTATTGATGAGCTTGCAATGGACGGACTTCGTGAAGATGATGAAGTCATTGACGCAGAGTACCGTGAAGTTGATACGCAGGAGGAGAAATCAGAAATTGATGATTATGCTATTCCTGATGAGCCTGACAGTTATGCTGTAAACAGAAAGGCGGCTGAGTTACGGTATATCAAGCCGATTGATTATGCTGACCGTGTAGCTGCAATGGATAAAGATTTAAGAGATGCCATTGAGATACTTGTGTCAGAATGTAGCTGTTACACACCATTCCGTGCTTTCCTTATGGATGTGGTGCAATCGGATTTTGCATTTATGCCAAATAAGCTGGAACTGATCTGTGAGATAGCGATGGGAAATGTTCAGGGTGAGAGAAAGGCATATTGCAATAATCAGTATGGACTCACAGAATACACTTTAAGCAGTGCAGATGTGAAAGTAAGCTACAAAAACAGAAATGGAGAGAGGGCAGGGGATACCGTATCATGGCGTGAGGTATATGAAATCTTATCCTATATGGTAAAACAGCCATTTTACTGTGGAGAGGACCAGAAGGCAATCTATCAGACCATAAAAAATAAGATTGACAGGGAAAAGATGAATCCTGTTTACCGCAAGTTCTTTGATATTGAGGACAGTGTGAGAGAAAGCCGTCTTAAAACCAGAGAACGGGCGATTGCATATGGCTTGAATACCAAGATTGACACGGATGGTCGTATAATTTCTGATGAGGATAAGAATGTATCGGCAGATATTCCACAGAAGGATACCGAACCACAGGAGGCTGCCCCTGAAACACCTGCACAGGAAGTATTACCGCCAGTGGAAGGTCTGCGTGGAAAAGAAAAAACACAAGACCAGACAAAACTCAATTTCCATTATAACCTGTGGGAAACAGAAAAGGGTGGTGCAAAGACCAGATACCAGTGGAACATTGATGCAATCTGTACACTAAAGCAGATTGAAGCAGAAAACAGACTTGCAACACAGGAGGAGCAGACTGTTTTATCAAAGTTTGTCGGCTGGGGAGGCTTGTCACAGGCATTTGATGAGAATAATGCTGCGTGGAGCAAAGAGTATGCAGAACTGAAAGAGCTTCTTTCCGATGAGGAATACAGTGCGGCAAGAGCAACTGTAAATAATGCCTTTTACACTTCGCCGGAGATTGCAACGTGTATCAATTCAGCCCTTGTGCAGTTTGGGTTTAAAGGCGGAAATGTCTTGGAGCCGTCTATGGGTATCGGTAATTTCTTCGGAAGTATGCCAGCACCAATGCAGCAAAGCAGGCTGTACGGAGTGGAGCTGGACAGCATATCGGGAAGAATAGCAAAACAGCTTTACCAGAATGCCAATATCAGTATTACAGGATTTGAAAACACCACATATCCGGATAACTTCTTTGATGTTGTTATGGGAAATGTGCCATTTGGAGATTATAAGATATTCGATCCAAAGTACAACAAGTATAACTTCCGTATTCACGATTATTTTCTGGCAAAAGCACTCGATCAGGCAAGACCGGGAGGTATGGTTGCAGTGATTACCACAAAGGGAACACTGGATAAGAGCAATCCGACTATACGAAAGTATCTGGCTGAGAGGGCAGAACTTGTGGGAGCAATCCGACTTCCGAATACTGCATTTAAGGATAATGCAGGAACTGAGGTGACTGCGGACATTCTTTTTTTACAGAAAAGAGAGCGAAAAATTGATATAGAGCCTGACTGGGTACATCTTGGTGTCACAGGTGATGGCATAGCAGTCAATTCCTATTTTGCAGAGCACCCGGAGATGATGCTTGGTACAATGCAGTATGATACAAGGATGTTCGGACAGGACAGCAAATATACCGTCTGTGTGAATAATGATGAGAACTTCAATCTGTATGAAGCACTCAATAAGGCAATCAGTAACATCAAAGCACAGATGACAGATTTTGAGAGACTGGCAGATAATGAGGAACAGACAGAGGAAGTCATTCCCGCTGATCCGGATGTCAGAAATTATACTTACACATTCTTTGAAGGAAAACTTTACTACAGGGAAAATTCAGAGATGGTAAGGCAGAAAGTATCACCGACAGCGGAGGGGCGTATTAAGAGCCTTGATGAAATCAGACAGATAACAAGAGAGCTGATTGATATCCAGATGGAGGGCTGTAGTGATGAGGAGCTTGCAGACAAACAGCAGCTTTTGAATGTAAAATATGATAAATTCGTTGGAAAGTATGGAGCAATCACTTCCAAAGCAAACCGTACAGCGTTCAGGGATGACAGCGATTATCCGCTTCTTTGCAGTCTGGAAGAAGTAAATGAGGACGGGGAGGTGAAGAAGGCTGATATGTTTTATAAGCAGACGATTAAAGCAAAGTCCGTGGTGGACAGGGTAGAAACTGCAGTTGAGGCTCTTAATGTATCGGTCAATGAGTTTGGATATGTAAATATTCCTTATATGCTCTCCATTTATGAAACAGACAGGGATACTCTCATAAAGGAACTCGATGGAATTATATTTCTTAATCCTGACCGTTACAATGAAAATAACCCGGACGCAGGCTGGGAGACAGCAGACGAATATCTGTCGGGAAATGTAAGGGATAAGCTGCGTGTTGCAAAGGCAATGGCGGCGGATACCGATAATCCGCAGGCAGAAAGATTTGCCGCCAATGCCGCAGCCCTAGAGGAAGTTCAGCCGGAATGGATTGAAGCCTCGGATATTGATGTAAAGATTGGTACAACTTGGATTGAGCCGCTTGATTATGAGCAGTTTATCTATGAGCTGCTTAATACACCAAAGAGGGCAAGGGCAATCAGAACAGAGTATTATAATTCCGGTATTCAGGTACACTTGAATAAAATGAGTATGGAATGGTTCATTGAAAATAAAAGTATGGATAAACATTCCGTGGCTGCAACGAAAACTTATGGTACAAGCAGAATGGACGCTTATTCTATTTTTGAGGATACCCTGAACTTAAAAACAGTCACTGTCAGGGACAGGATTGATGACGGTGATGGCAAGTACCATTATGAAGTCAATAAGAATGAGACAATGCTTGCAAGGGAAAAGCAGAATATGATCAAGGAGAAGTTCAAGGAATGGCTGTTTGCAGAACCGGAACGCCGACAGAAGTATGTGGAATATTATAATGAAACCTTCAATAATATCCGCCTGCGTGAGTATGACGGAAGCCATTTGCAATTTCCAGGAATGAACCCTGAGATTGAATTAAAACCGCACCAGAAAAATGCGGTGGCACGAATCCTTATGGGAGGAAATACCCTGCTTGCCCACTGCGTCGGAGCCGGAAAGTCGTTTGAAATGATGGCTGCGTGTATGGAACAGAAAAGACTCGGACTTTCCAATAAGACAATTATGGTAGTGCCAAAGCCGCTTATCGGGCAGACGGCAAGTGAATTTTTAAGGCTTTACCCGTCAGCAAACATCTTGGTTGCAACGGAGCGTGATTTTGAAAAGAGCCGAAGAAAGCAGTTTGTGTCAAGGATTGCGACAGGCGATTATGACTGCATCATTATGTCGCACTCGCAATTTGAAAAAATTCCAATTTCGGCAGAGAGAAAGGAGCGAATGCTTAATGAACAGATAAATGAGATCACCTATGCGATTGATGATATGAAGGAGCGGAACGGGGAACGCTGGACCGTAAAGCAGATGGAAAGCCAGAAGAAAAAGCTGGAGGAACAGCTTAAATCCCTGACCGATGAGAGCAGGAAAGATGACCTCATTACCTTTGAGGAGCTGGGTGTTGACTCTATTATGGTAGACGAAGCACACAATTTTAAGAACCTCGCCACATTTTCAAAGATGAATAATGTGTCGGGAATCAGCAGTAGTGGGGCTAAAAAGTCAACGGATATGCAGCTTAAATGCCAGTATTTATCAGAGATAAATGATGGCAGGGGAATTGTATTTGCAACAGGTACACCGATAAGCAACACAATGTGTGAGATGTATGTTATGCAGCTTTATTTGCAGAAATCGGCACTTGAGGAGATGGGAATTCATCATTTCGACTCGTGGGCGGCTAACTTTGGAGAAGTAACAACGGCACTGGAGCTTACGGTTGAGGGCAGTGGTTTCCGTTTCAAGAGCAGGTTCAATAAGTTTACCAATCTGCCGGAGCTTATGAACATCTTCCGTGAGGTTGCCGATGTGCAGACAGCGGATATGCTTGACCTTGATGTGCCAGCTCTGCGTGGCGGCAAGCCTATCATCGTGGAGTCGGAGCCGGACTGGTATGTGAAGCAGGTAATGGAAGAATTTGTTGTAAGGGCAGAAAGGATAAGGGGCGGGGGTGTTGATCCAAGTGTTGACAACTTCTTAAAGATTACGCACGAAGCAAGACTTCTTGGAACAGACGCAAGACTGATTGATAAGGACGCACCGAACAACCCGGACGGAAAGCTCAATAAGGTAGCGGAAAATGTCTGGAAAGAATATGTAAAAGGAAATGCTGATGGTCATATAGGCTGTCAGCTTATTTTTTCGGATATTGGAACACCGGAACCGGACAAGGACTTTACGATTTATGATTATCTGAAGGAGTCACTTATCCAATATGGTATCCCTGCGGAGGAGATAGCATTTATTCACGATGCAAAAACAGACGCACAGAGGGATGCACTCTTTAAGGAAATGAGGACAGGTAAGAAAAAAGTCCTTATCGGTTCGACAGATAAGTGCGGAACCGGAGTTAATGTACAGACACACCTTGTTGCAATGCACCATGTCGATTGCCCGTGGAAGCCTTCTTCCATTGAACAGAGGGAAGGCAGAGGTATCCGACAGGGAAATAAAAACGATGAGGTGGCAATCTACCGATATGTTACAAAACAAACCTTTGATGCATACAACTGGTCACTTGTGGAAAACAAGCAGCGTTTCATCAGTCAGGTTATGACAAGCAAGGCAGTGAGCCGAAGCTGTGAGGACATTGATGAGGCAACACTTTCTTATGCGGAGATTAAGGCGGTTGCGACAGGCAACCCTTTAATCAGGGAAAAGATGGAGGTTGACAATGATGTCCAGAGATTAAAGCTCTTAAAAGCGTCGTATGATAATCAGAGATACGGATTGCAGGATAATTTTATGATCAAATATCCAAAACTCATCAAAACTGCGACAGAAAAACTTGCCAATGTAAGGGAGGATATAAAGGCAAGGGATAAGGAATTGATTGATAACCCGGACTTTGCCATTACCATAGGCAATGCAACTTATACAGAGCGAGTGGATGGTGGAACCGTAATGCTTGAAGCAATCAGCAAATGTAAGACAGGCGAAACCACTCCAGTCGGTAAGTTCCACGGCTTTGAGCTTTTGGTGGAAAAGAATTTCCTCAGTATCAACTATATGGTGCTTCGTGGAAAGACGGAATACAAGGCAGAACTTTCCACAAGTCCGGTGGGAAGTATGGTAAAGCTGGAGAACCTGTTCAACGGACTTCATGAAAATGTTGATTTTCTGGAAAAGAAGATTGAACAGTACCAGAATGACCTTGAGGCTTCAAAGGCGGAGTATGATAAGCCGTTTGCATATAGTGCAGAACTGGAAGAAAAACTTGCAAGGCAGTATGAATTAAATGCCCAGCTTGACCTTGAGAACGCAAAGGCTATGGATGCAGATCTTGGCGGACCGGACGAAGAAAAGTCTGAGGACAGAATAGAAAATGCGGGTATTGTTGCAGAGGATAAGGGAATCTATATGCCAGACAGAAACAGGAAAAGATAGGAGTGAAACTCTATGAGCATAAGGAAAGTGGTCGCAGGACTACTGATTACAGCAGGGATTGCCATTATGGCAGTCTCTTTTTTCTGGTGTACAACCGGAGAGAGAAACACGAACCAGCTCATAAATGAATTTGAGCAGACATTGGAGGAGAAGCAGGATGAAAGGTCAGAGGTTGAGAAAGAGCAAACCACCGTTAGTAAAGAGGAGAAAGCCATTCTTAAAGAAGGCAGTATCATCGGCATTATTGAGATACCGGGAATAGATATCAGATACCCGGTAATGGAAGAAACCGGAAGTGAAATGCTGAATGCCGGGACAGGGAACAATGCGTTTTATTGTCAGGTGCAGATATAAGGAGGCGGCAGATGAATAAGAGATACCGACTGGGGGAGATAGAAGAAGCAGTATCGGAAATGGAGGAGCTGATCGACACTCAGGATGATATTGCAGAGATTGATGATGACTTTCAGATTGTCGTAAGCGGCTGGTCTGTGTATGTCGAAAGGCTGAATCTGACACTCAGACAGGGAGTTGCCTGTATCTGGGATACGGAGGCAGGATTATTTATGCCTGATTTTGATGTGACTATCGTGTATGAGGGAAACATCGAAACACAGGAATGGCTCTACTATGAGCAGGACGGAATGGTTGTTACACTTGGCAACTGGTTAAATGGCAGATTGTCTTGTGAACAGATAGAACAGCTTTGGTGTGAGCTTATCATACCAGAAAACAATGATAATTCAGAAGTATAAGAAAGAGAGGAACAGCGTATGAAGTATTCAATTAAGGTAAACGAGGTAAGAGCAAAAGATGGCAGCAATATCAAGGGTTTTGCGACCGTGGTATTTGGTGATTCATTCAAGATTACCAATATCGCAATCCTTGAAAATAAGGAAAAGGGAGAGCTTTTTGTATCAATGCCAAGATACCGTTCAAATGAGCGTGATGAGAAAAACAGCGTGATTTATAAGGATGTATGCAATCCTATCACGGCAGAGTTTCGTGAGGAACTCTATACTAATATCCTTGAGGCTTATGCAAAAATCAGGGAGCCGGAGAAAGCAGAAACACAGACACAGGGAAAAACTCAGGAAATGCCGGAGTTTTCCGTGACGGTAACACCTTATGAAAGGGAAGGCAGTAATATCAAGGGACTTGCCCGTATTTACTTTGAAAACAGCTTCATTGTAAATAATGTAAACATCCTTCAGGGCAAAGAGAAAATCTTTGTATCAATGCCTTCTTATAAAACAAAGCAGGTGGACGAGCACGGCAAACCGATTTATCAGGATGTCTGCTATCCGGTCACAAAGGATTTCAGGGAGAAGCTCTATAATGAGATTATTGCAGAATATGAGAAAGCAAAGGATAAGAGCAACGAAAAAGCAAGGGAGAATGCCGAACAGAACCACGGAAATCCCGACAGGGATAAAAAGGATACACCCTTTCGATAATTAAGGCTAAGGGGCGGCATATGCTGCCCTGTTTATAAGGAGGAAAAGCAGATGGAAGCAGAAAAGACACTTACTAATGAGGAGATCATAAGAGAACTTCTCGATTTATTAAAAAAGAATACTATGAAAGAACAGGCAAATGATGTATTTGAGATATGCACCTATGTGGATGGTCTGGAAAAAAAGATTGTGTCTATGACAGAAGAACTTACCAGTATGCAGGACCAGATCAAGAAAATGCAGGAAGATACCCTTATCAATAATGCAAAAAAAGCATTAACAGAAGCACAGGAGCGACTCAATGCCAGATGTGAGCAGATAAAGTCACAGGTATCTGAGATAAAAGTACAGGTAAAATCTACTGCCAAGAATATTGTTGATGAAACAAAGGCAAAGGGCAGGGCGGCACTTTACAGGGTGACAGAATTTGTAGGAATTAAGAAAAGACTTCTCAATGTCAGAACAGCGGTAAAAGATATGATTGTATCTACAGACAGGGATATTGCAAGGATAGCACTTCTTGCAAAGGGACTCCGTGAAGCTGGTCAGATCGTAAACAATGCGTTCCATACCTTTGCAGATAAGCCGGAGGTGGATTATTCACAGAAGGAACAGAAACACCCTTTCACAAAGGCGGTGCTTGCCCCTATGAAAGCAGTGAAAAAACTGCTTGTATCAATGGAGCTGCATCTGGATGCCTCGATTGATAAGCTGGATAATCTGGCTATGAATGTGCAGTTTGATAAGGAAAAGCGTATGGAGCAGACAAAGGATAAGGAACAGAAAGCACCGGATACAGAAAGAGAGATCATCTACTCACCGATGGTAGCTGAACCACAGGAGTACAAGTATAATGCAGATGCTTTTGCGGCAAGAAAAACATCGGAGGCAAAGCAGGAAACGGCAGGGAAGGAGCTGCCAAAAGTCAGAGAAGATAAAGCCAGATAAGTTTAGGGGCGTGGGAGTAAAATCCTGCGTCCTTTTTATTTGTTTTAATAGCAGGCAAAAAATGGCGAAAATATAAAAAAATGCAAGAAATGGCGAGTAATTTATCGAGGAATAAGTTATCCTTTGAGTAAGATAGATGGACTGTGGTTATGTATAAAATTTTGCAAGTAACAAATTTTATATGAAAAAACACAGCCTGCAAATAAAAAGTCAAGGCTAAAATGAAAGAACTTTGAAAATTTTATACA
>OHST01000757.1_pt1 | contig 16153 bp, 19 predicted proteins | sample 1578841 | NCBI WGS metagenome assembly OHST01 (sample SAMEA3879593, study PRJEB24766) | human gut metagenome | biome: human-associated habitat; feature: feces | place: USA | collected 1985/1987 | reverse complement strand
GCATCTTCACATCGACCAGCCCGTACAGCGCCATGAACTCCTTTATCTGCACCACGATCGGGCTGTCTGTGGTATATACCTCGTAGATCAGCGTATCGCCCTCGCGGCGGATAAACGGAGCGACCTGCTGACCCTCGCGCTCCGTTGTGACGATGTAGGGCGATATTTTGTCCATGCGGGCGATCAACGTAAAGCACGGCGTTTCGATGCTGCCACACTTGGACGTGTATTGCGGATTCAGCAGATAGCGACCCTTGCGGGCGGGGATCGCCAGGCGACACGTAACGAGGTGGTGCTTCGGAGTCGTCGTTACCGTACCGACCGGCTCCTCGACAGATACCGCTCCTCCGTTACCGTATTGCATATTCAGAAACCGAGGCTGCACCAGTTGGAACCGGTCTTTTGTCGTTACGGTCGGCCCCGGTGCCTCGACTGGCGAGTTGTATCCGTTACCATAGTACGCCGTCAGAAAGTTGCCGGAGACCAGCGCGTGATGATCTACCGTTGTGATGGCGTGCGCCGGCCCGTCGATGCTGATGGCACGGTCGGCCGGTGATCCGCTGAAATGCTTGGCAAGGAAACACGCCTTTGCCACGCCGAGCCTGCTCTGCACCGCAACCGTCGGGCATGGATCGTCGATGCCTGGCGCGACGTATTTGCCGCTTTGGCTCATGGAGTTGTATTTGACCATGAACGCCTCTTTGCCACCGGCGACGAACTTCACCAGCCCGGCGTGTATGCGCTCGAAGGTTGCATCCACCAGCGGCTTTTTGCGGCCGAATATGCTGGCGCCCTCGTCGTGCAAGTCCAGCACGTCACGAACCGGGCGCCACTTAGCGCGGGCGTCGAACAAGTTGGGGGCGGGCTTCTTGGCATGGGTGGGCGTCGGGAAAACGATGGGCAGCCGGCCGGCGGCGAAAATCCCGAAGAACCGGCGGCGGGAGGTGTAGGCCCCGAAGTCCGCCGAATCGAGGATGCGGTGGTCGAACCGATAGCCTCCGTCCGCGCAAATGCGATCCACCCACCGGCGGTAATGCTCGCCGCGATGGGCGGCATCGGGCACCCACACGGGGGCGATGGTGCGGCGCTTGTGTTTGCCGGTGCCCTCGGTCTTTATCGCCAGTGGACAGTATTCGCCATGACCGGCCGATGCCTCGACGACTTTCACCACGAGCGGCCCCCACGTCATGAACTCCTTGACGTTCTCGATTTGGATGTAGTCGGGCCGCAGTGCGTCGATGTATCGGAAAAGGTGCTCGGCAAGCGTGCGGCTGTCGGCGTCGCGGCTTTGGCCGCCCTTAGCGATCGAGAAGTTGGTGCACTCCAGCGACGCCCACAACACCACGCGGGCGGCAGGGTATTGTTTCCGCATGGCTTCGACATGGGCCAGCATCCGGTCGAGGTTCAACGTGCGGATGTCTTCGACAAAGTGCAGCGCGTCGGGATGGTTGGCCGCGTGCGAAGCGATCGCGTTGGCATCGTGATTGACGCACGCGATCACCTTGGCGACCTGCTCGCCGTGCAACCGTGCCGCCTCAACGCCTGTAGATGTTCCACCGGCGCCGCAAAAGAGGTCTATGTACAGAAAGCGGATCATAGCGTAATGCTTTCAAATATCCCCAGCTCTTTACTGCGGCGTCTGTTCTCTATTTCGATATATTGGGGATTTAATTCGAAACCGATAGCATTGCGGCCGAGTTTATTGGCCACGATGCGCGTGGTGCCGGAGCCGTTGAACGGGTCGAGTACGAGGCCACCGGCGGGACACCCGGCAAGGATGCACGGCACGATCAAATCCTCGGGGAACGTGGCGAAATGGGCCTCTTTGAACGGCTGCGGGGGAACTGTCCACACGCTTCGTTTGTTGCGCGTCGTTGAAGCTTCCGGCGCTATCTCGGTGTATTCAATCGCTTCCGCACGACCGGAGCGATGGAATGATCCGTGGCCGCCTTTCCCCGTGTCCCATCCTGCCGGCTTGCGCTGCCGGTTCTTGCCGACGTTCGGATGGTTGATCAGGTTCTTGCCATCCTCGAATTTCGATCCGTTCCACCCGGTCGCTGGCTCCTTGATCGCCTCGGCATCAAAGTAATAGCGGGCCGATTTGCTGAAAAGGAAAATATACTCGTGCGCCTTGGTGCAGCGATCCGTCACGCTCTCGGGCATCGGGTTCGGCTTGTGCCAAATAATGTCCTGACGCAAGTACCAGCCATCAGTACGTAGGGCGAACGCCAGCATCCACGGGATCCCGATCAAGTCCTTGGGTTTGACATCGTCAGCACCGCGGTTACTACCGGCATAGCTATCGCCCATATTCACCCACAACGTCCCCTCCGGCTTGAGTACTCTCCACAGTTCGCGGAATACCGTCACAAGATGATCGATGAAAACCTCCGGCGTTTCTTCCAGCCCGATCTGACCGTCTACACCGTAGTCGCGCAGCCCGTAGTACGGCGGCGAAGTGACGATGCAGTCCACGCAACCGTCCGGCAGCAGTCGGGCCGCCGCAAGCGCATCCATGTTGTAGGTGGTATTGATCTGCATAGCTTTCGTTTTATCGGTTTGAAGTCAGCCGAGCCACCAGCGCGGCGCATTCGTCTTTTGTGCGGGGCAACTCGATCGTGGTGGTGCGGCCAAGGTCGGCAAACAGGCGCTTCAGCATCTTGATGCGGAGTTTGCCCTGCTGGGTGGCCATGCCCTTGGTGTCGATCGCCATGTCGTAATCCGGCAGGTAGAAGTCCAGCGTGTAGGTGATCGCCCGAACGTTCTCCCCGTTGTAGGTGAACGGCTCTTGCAGGGTGTAGCGCTTTTGAAACAGAAAGCCTATTCCGTGCGATTGCATGTAGCGTTCGAGTCGGCTGTCGAAGATTACCCCGTTTTCCTCTGTTTTCGTCGCGTTTAAGACCTTTCGATTGCCGATCGGTGTAGTTATACTATTTCGGGGGAGATCGCCGGAAATAAGCCGTCTAAATTCGCTTGCGGTCATCGTGTCGGTGTTGTTGGTCGATCTTCGTCTCATGCTTGTATTGCGGCTATGTCGATTTTACGCATCCAGTACTTCGTGCCGTCGGGCATTGCGAGGAACTGGAAATCGTCCCACGCCCCCCGGCCTCCGTCCACCTCGGCGATCACCTCGTTGTACGTGTATTTGCGGCCCGTGTCGGCTTTGCGGCTCTTGATGATGATGTCGTGAGCCACGAACGAGGCAAACGTCGAGTATGCGGATTTGTTCCTGTACGCCCCTTTGTTGTCCATTGCCGCGATGATGCGGTTTATATCCTCGGCACTGAACTTGGCCAGAATGTCGCGGGCCTGCTCCTCGGTGATCGGTTCGGCCATCGCTGCGATTTCGGGATAGGCCGAATCGAGCCAGTCGAGGAACTCGGCGGTTTGGTTTTCCCCCACACCCCCTTTCCATGTAGGGATTACTGTGTGTGTATTACTCTTACTGTTACTCTTACTCTTAAAAAAAGGAAATTCGCCGATAATTGACGAAAAACCCTGTTTCCGCCTGTTTTCGGCGTCGAAAACTCCCGCCGGCTCTGTTTTTTCAACATTTTCAGCGTCGAAAATCATTTCATTTTTGGGGTTTCGCTCCTTTTTCGTTGTGTTTTCGCTTGTTTTCGGCTCATTTTCGGCGTCGATAATTTCCGCGCCCCCTGCGTCTGTTTTGCTTTTTGCCTTATTATCAAGGAAAAGCAAATCGCGCTCGCGCTTTAATAGCAAAGGTTTCAGGCCGTTACGGTGTTCGGCGGAGAAAATAAACCCATCCCCGATTTCCAACAGGCCGATTTTGACAGCATATTCTACTATCGCTATCAGATCCTCCGGTTCAACGTCGTAATCGGCCGCCAGCAACTCGACGGTCACATCGTCCCACTTGATGCGGAACAAATCGCTACTGGTCAGCGTTTCCTGCAAATAAGTCCATACCGCATACCCCAAGTGTGAAAACTTGCGCCGAATGGCCTTTACCATCGGTTTGTTTCGTTCGTTTACGTCGTGCGGGAACCAGTCCGCATTTAGTTTTCTCGGTCTTGCCATAATTTCCCAACCTTAAATTTTCTTACTCATTTAGTTTTCGGAATCCAATTCCCACAGTAATCGGAGCAGTGACGAGCTTCGAAATAGCTTTCGGGGACATCGTGGTATTCGCATTCACCATACCCGTTGGCGTCTTCATACTTGAAGCAATTGCACGATCCGCACACCTTGGTTCCGTTCTCCGTCACCCTGTTGTATTCCGTATCGATGTCGGCGGAGTACCCGGGGCATGTGTCAGGCTTATTCATAATTATATCGTGTTTTTATGGTTAAAATGGAAAATCTCGTTCCTCCTCCGTCCGGCGCTCCCTGCACGTGCTTTCGAGACTGGCGGACAAATAGAGCGGGTCATATAGACATCCGATCCGCTTGGCGACCCACAGCGGTACCCGCCCGTCGCCGATGTACGCCGCCATGATCGCATCGCACAGCTCGCATTCGTCGTGCTTGATGCACCGATCGCAATTCTCGGCGTCCCAGGCCGCCAACTCGCTGCGGCTGCCAAACGTCCTTACGGGCGTGTCTTTTTCAAAGGGGTGGTTGTTCCATTCCATAATCGGGGATATTAGTTTGCCAAATACAGCCGTACACGGCCATCGATGTAAAACTGGATCCGCAGCCCCAGCGCCTCCAATACATCCGCATAATTCTCACGGATATAGTGGGCTGCCCGAGGGTCTGAAACATAATCGCGATAACGGATCACGACACGGCGCAAATCTCGCACATTGTCGGTATTAACAATATCATTGAACGAGGAGGTGCAATACTTGTAAAATCGGTGATGTACCTCTTTCGCCGCGTCCTTCATTTGCTCGAAAGTCTGTTCCATTTCATACGGTTTTTATAGGTGATCCTTTCCGCCCATCCACTCGAACGGATCGGGCATACAGTCCAGTTTTGCGCGGTCATTTACCGGTGACTTTACACGACGATGCAACCCTTGCCGATATATCATCATCTCTATGCTGCGAACCGATCGTCCGTACTCCTCGGCGATTGCCTGCACATCCTCGCCGGACAGATAGCGGGCGATTACGTCCTGCACCTCGAATTTGTCCCATCGTCTGTACATCTTTCCCATCGCTGCGGATTATTCGTGATTGTCGAACCAGCTGGCGCGGTTGCTTTGCGAGGCGACCAGCTCTATACGTTCCGCCAGCACACGGCACTTACTATTGCGGGTTCCGTCTTTGATTATTTCAATCAGCCCCTCGGTAGCCCACCGATCGACCGTACCACGGCCGAATTTCCGGTAGCATTGTGTGAGGGTGTAGTATTTCGTATCGTCGGCCAGCTCCGCCCGGGCCATACGATACCCGGCAGCGTAGGCGGCGGCTATCTGCTGCAAATGCAGTCGGTCAAGGGGTTCGTGGTTCATGGTATTACGATTTACGGGTTACTTTGATAACGCCGGTTCCCCTCAATGCGGAGACCGACAATTTGATGTTTTTACCCTTGCAGTAGCGGCTGGCGTTGGCCCGCACGCTCGATTCGGTAAACTCGGCAACGCTGAACTCGACGCTTTCGCCAAGCCTCAACGCGGCAAAGGTTTCGGTAAAGTTTACGGTTCGGACTAATTCGGCCATAATTGAAAATCTGTGTTTGTTTTGCTCCCGGGGGCGGAGTTGAACCGCCCACGTGCCACCCGGTCGGGAAATTTGTTACTTATCGCATTCGCCCATCTCGCATTCGGGGGCGGTTGTGAGTTCTCCGATGGAAAACCAACAAACTTTCTCATCGCCATTTACAAGCGCATTCTGTTTCACACAGTACTGCGATTCGTTGTACAGATAGTGGCATATTGCCGTTACCGTTCCGGAGAATCCGGACACTGTGCTGCGAACTTTGTCACCCAATTTAATTCTGTTCATAGTCTTAGTTAGTTTTGTGCCTTTCGGCGGTTTGTTTTTCAATCAATTCGGGGTTATCGTGGATATTGCCGACGAGAAATCCGAGACACGGATTAAAACCACACATATCGGGGTTATTTGTGTGGAGTTCTTTCAATAAAACATAGCCAAATCCACCCTCTGTATTATTCCATGAAACAACATAGTAGTGTAAATGTTTCGGGTCTATTCCGGCGGTGTTTACCAAAAAGGCGTATTCGTCTTCTGCATATTTGTTTGAGAAATGCAACACAATATCCCCCCTCGTAAATCTCTTTACCGTGTTCGTCTTTCAACCCCGTGTACTGGCCGACGGTGGCGGGATCGACCCGAACCCAGTATTTTAGTTCTTCGCTCCAAATGAGGGTTACCCCATCGCGCGTATCAAACCACAAGGAACCGAATACCCATTTCCTTTCTGCGATACCTATACCTCTGTACCTAATCTCTCTCATAATCTCGCTATTTTGATTATATTTGTAATTACTATTGTAATTACAATGCAAATATCTAAATAATTATTTAGAAAAACAAAATAATTATATTAAAATTTATGACAACAAAAGAAAAAATAAAATATTATATTGATAGTAAGGGAATTAGCAAGAACAAATTTTATACTATAACCGGACTATCTACATCTTTTTTGGATAGTGGAAACACTATTGGCGTCGATAAGGCAAAAATAATTATAGAGAAATTTCCGGATTTAAGTTTAGAGTGGCTTGTGCTTGACCGAGGCCCAATGCTCGCAAATAATAAAGTCCCTGAAGAAAAAAATGATAAAAATTCGGAACGAATCGATAAATTATTGGATATTGTCGCCTCCCAGCAAAAGACGATCGAATTATTAGCCCAAAAAGGGGCTGCGGCGGATGTGCAGGGTGTTGCTGGCAAGGCGGTACAAGGATAAAACAACCCGAACGATTTATACTGACACCCGATTATCCGATCAAAGACGCGGCCCGGCCTCACAACCTCGACACGACCGCCACGACAAAACGGATTACAAAACTGGATATATTATTGTTTCACGCTTTCGCAGAATAATCCAATGCTATGGTTAGCTTTAGAAAAAGAATTAAAATTGCTCCGGGCGTAAATTTGAATTTAAGTAAAGGAGGCATTAGCACCTCGTTTGGTGTAAAAGGCGCATCCGTTAGTGTTGGTAAAAGAGGAGTATATATAAATAATGGTTTGCCGGGCACAGGGATTTATAAACGCACAAAAATATCCCGCTCTTCAACAAAGAAAAGTCATACACTCCCCGTTGAAATAGGCGAGACAACAAATACCCAGAATTTATCGGATGCCCAAGTCCTCCTTAATGATCTGCGTTCCAAATTGGAAAAGTTGGAATTGAGGGATAAAAATGTCGTTATAGAGACTGAAACTTTCAATATGTACCTTTTCGGGACAATAAGGAATATTTTGAAAGATATGGGTGTAAATTTTCAAACCCTTGTAAAAAAATCAACAAATTGTGTTTTGGTCGGCGATAAAAGAAGACCATCCAAATATACGCGTCTAAAAATAGAGACTTACAGGCAAGAGGGGCAAAAAATATCGTTAATGAAAATATCGGTTCTTGACACCCCAACGATCAGCACAACCATAACCGAAATACCGACTAACATCACTCAAAAGAATATAGTGCAAAATAAAAAACTCCAAAAAATCATCCGAGTACTTTGGTGTATTTTAGGATTTATATTCCTGATTATATTGTTAGCCACAACAACATAATAAAAAATCCCCGGAGTGATCCGGGGTGTCGTTTTCCCTCTATCTTTGCCGATGTTGTCCTTTCGACCTCAACATGAATATCAAATATACATATGACGCAGAAACAAGCCATACAATTATTTGAAGAGCGCAAGGTGCGCACCGTATGGGATGACCAAACGGAGGAGTGGTATTTTTCGATCGTGGATGTCGTCGGTGTATTGACCGACAGCGTGAATCCTACGGACTATATCAAAAAGATGAAGAAGCGCGATCCGGAGCTATCCAAAGGGTGGGGACAAATTGTCACCCCCCTTTCCGTGCAGACTGCTGGAGGTCGCCAACGGGTGAACTGCGCCACGACGCAGGGTATGTTCCGGATCATCCAGTCAATCCCCTCGCCGAAAGCGGAGCCGTTCAAACAGTGGATGGCGCAGGTGGCTGCCGACCGTCTCGATCAGATGCAGGATCCGGAACTGTCGATTCAGCAAGCAATGGTCGATTACAAGCGATTGGGGTATTCGGATAATTGGATCAACCAGCGTCTGAAAGCGATCGAGGTTCGTAAAGACCTGACCGACGCGTGGAAAAAGCGAGGGGTGCAGGAGGGCCAGCAATTTGCCACACTGACTGACATAATCACGAATGTGTGGTCTGGCTTCACCACCCGTGAATACAAGGCATATAAAGGGTTGCGGAAAGAAAACTTGCGGGATAATATGACCAACACAGAACTCATCCTCAACATGCTTGCGGAGGCTTCGACAAAGGACATAACCGAAGCAACCGACCCTCGGACGCTTGCAGCACACAAAGCGGTCGCGCGACAAGGCGGCACAATTGCCCGCAATGCCCGGCTGGAACTCGAAGCAAGAACCGGCCGCAAGGTGGTTTCTCCGTTGAATGCACATCAGGTATTACAAATCGAGAAGACGGACGAGGCGGAATTGCAGACCGAAGATGAAGAATAAAAAAGCCCCCGGAGTAATCCGGGGGCTGCCGTTTCCAAATAGGTCGTCGTCAAACAATAACTACCGGTAACAGCAATTCGTCACAACACAATCGAATAGAACGGCGCCGCGAATTTGTGCAACGCCTCGATAATCTTACGACGTTGTGCCGGGCGTGGTTTACTTTTATCATTGGCATAACGTCCCAACTGGGCGGCCGGAATGCCGGTCAATTCCGCCAATTTAGTATCCTTGATATACTCTCGTGCATATTTCAATGCGCTAACCGCGTCATACTCCAGTTCGATCTCATACGCTCCGTCCAAATATGCCTTGTAGGGAAAACCCATCTCTTTGGCCGTTTTGATATAGAGTGCAACGCCCTCTTTCATGTCGGCAACGGCCGCCTTGACGGTATCGCCCATTCCAGCAAACATATCCTTTTCCATCATGGCCGAAATCGTTCCGTCCGATGCCCATTCGATGATAACCTTTACCTTTTCCATAAATCGTGTGTATTTATTTCGTTTCCGGTTGCCCGGGGAGGGGGCTTATTTCAGCCCCATCTCCCGGATAAACCGCCGTGCTATTCCTGAACCCATTTCTTTCGAACCGTGAAAAGGAACCGAAACCGTTTTGCCATCCTTTTCATAAATTACGTGGCTCCCTGCTTGTCGGATAGATCGCCATCCGTTTTTTAGGATTAGGCGGTGCAACTCACTTGATTTCATATTACCCTTTGTTATTGTTTGACAGTACAAAGATAATGCAAAATATATTATTATCCAAATAAATAGTATATTATTTTATACTTTTATAGATAATAATTAGTATTTACTTTTTACGTAGTCCAAAACAATGCGGTTATTCGTGTCGTTGCGCGTGAACCGGCGGTGAATGTACCCCCGCGTGGTCTTAAGGCTTTTGCCGCTTTCGAAGCCGGAAGCCACCCCAACGTGATTAAGCGCCAGCGCAATGTCAGTTTCCGAAATCCCGCACTCCTCGGAGGCAAGAGTAGCCCATGTGTGGCGCATATAATAAGTACTTAAAGGCACATCGATTCCCAAGTGCGCGGCAAGTTGTTTGCAGCCCGCGTTTACGTTGTGGTTAAAGTCCCGGAAATTAGCGTACATTTTATAAAATGAGAACAACCGCCGTTTGTCGGGATCTCGGTACTTTTCAATCAGTGACAGCGCCTCCGGTTCGATCTTCACGGACATCAACGCTTCGTCTTTACGACGGTTAGCCGTCTTTTGCCGGTGGTAGATGATCCGATCGTCTTCGAGTTCGACATCGGCACCGAACAAGTCGGCGGTGTTCATGGCCAACAAGTAGAACGAGAGCGCCAGCACGTCCCGTGCCAGCTGCATACGCTTACCCGGGACAGTCTCGGCGTTTAGTATCTTTACGAGATCCTCGATGCACAAATCCCGCTTTTCGGGTTCTTCTTTGACCTCGACCTGTAATTTCTTACTCCCGAACGGTCGGTGGGTGATTAGAACCGTTTCGGCATCCTCGTCGTTGTAGTGGTCGCATGCCGCATTGAATAGGGTGTGGATGTCGGCCAAATAATCCTTTACCGTTTGCGCCTTGCACCCGGGGCGCCGCACCGTAACCTCTTTTCCGTGCTGGTTTGTCCGCGTCTGTTCGTGCGGTTTCTGCATATACTCAACGAATCCCTGCAAATTCTTTACGTTGATCTCCTTGACGAATACGATAGAACGCCCGAAATAGTCGGTTAGGTTGCGAATAACGGCCTCGAATCGTCCAGCGGTACCATCCCGTCCCTCGGCCTTCAACGCCTGAATATGGTTATCGCAAAATGCAATGAAGTCAATGCCCACGCCGCCCTCCGTTGCCTTTTGTGATTCGATATACTTTACCAGGTCGGCCGCAGAAAATCGGCTCAAGTCCGTGCCCAGTCCTTTGGCCAGCATATCCTCGTATTTCGATATGTCATTTAACAATCCTTTCAAAATTGTTGTATCTTTGATCCCGGAAAAATCAGGCTTTACCTGCTTCCGACTGACATATACGCCGGTAGATATTTTTCTTACTTCCCTTTTATGGGTAAGGCGGATGGATACCGGAAATTTACCGTCCCGCCGCTCGTTCTTCTCTCTGATCTCGATAGAAAATGTAGGCATACACTTTGAATTTTGGACAAACAATGGACAAACAAAGCTACATATTTTTACCGAAATGTGTGTAAAAGTGTGTAAAATAAGACGGGCGTAGAAGGTTGATTTTATGGTAAATGCGCTGTATGGTAGATTTTTAGGGGATTTTACCTTGAAATTATAGACTTGCATGGCATGCAAGAGGTCACGAGTTCGAGCCTCGTATTCTCCACCAAACAAGAAACAGCCGCATGATTTCATGCGGCTGTTTCTTGTTTGATAGTATGTCTTTTATGGGCGGAGTTCGGACGCTTCCGTCGGAAGTTTTCCCGGCTGATCCCGAGGGTCAGTTTTTCAGGTATTCTACTGCCGCCAGACCGTCGTTGAGGGGATAGAGGCCGATGCTCAGCGATTTGTCTTCGCTTTCATATACGTACATTCTTTGTCCCGGACGGTATTCGAGGTAGATGTACAGCTGCGAGAGGTAGGTGTGCAGGTCGTCGATGTACAGGTCTGAAAGTATCGATCCGCAGGAATATACTTTGTTGTCTTCGAATATATATATGTACTCTTTGACGATGCCCTTGCCTTCGAAATACAGCGAGGTTTCCGATGCTCCGCTGTAGGCGTAGGGCACCGAAGCTTTCACTTCCTCCCGTGTCTTGCCGTACATGAATACGGGAGCTTCGTATTCCCTCAAAGTGGGAGGTGTGTTGTCCTTGTTCTCATCGTCGTTGCATCCCGCGAATCCCAGCATTACGGCCGCGAAAGCGAATAGTAAGAATTTTTTCATAGCGAAAAGATAAACGGTTTGAAATAAAGGTTTGATCGATTGTAAATGAGATAAATTATTCTTTTACAATATGGGTGCGCCGCCGGATCCCTGAATATGGTGTCGAGGATATCCGGTGATCGTCTATTTTTGCCGGAAATAGATCTGGATCGGTACCCCCGAGAAATCCCACTCTTCCCGAATCTTATTCTCCAGGAAGCGGCGGTAGGGATCCTTGATATATTGGGGCAGATTGACGAAGCAGGCGAACTGGGGCGTGGGTGTCGGCAGTTGCATCACGTATTTGATTTTGATGTATTTGCCTTTGGTCGCCGGGGGCGGATAATTTTCGATGATCGGCAGCAGGTAGTCGTTCAGCGCCGAGGTGGCCACGCGCCGCTTGCGGTTTTCGTAAACCCGGATGGCGGTCTGGAGCACTTCGAGGATGCGCTGTTTGTTGAGTACCGAGGTGAAGATGATCGGAATGTCGTTGAAGGGCGCCAGTTTTTTTGCCAGGACCTCTTTCCACTCCTTCATCGTGTTGTTGCCTTTTTCCACCAGATCCCATTTATTGACTACGATCACGCACCCTTTGCGGTTGCGGACGATCAGGTTATGGATGTTCAGGTCCTGGGATTCGAGGCCTTGCTGCGCATCGAGCATCAGAATACAGACGTCGGACTCCTCGATGGCGCGGATCGAGCGCATCACGGAGTAGAATTCGAGGTCTTCGGTCACCTTGCCTTTTTTGCGCATGCCGGCCGTATCGACCAGGTAGAAATCGAGTCCGTACTTGTTGTAGCGCGAGTGAATGGCGTCGCGCGTGGTGCCGGCGATCGGCGTGACGATGTTGCGTTCTTCGCCCAGCAGGGCGTTGGTGAGCGACGACTTGCCCACGTTCGGACGGCCTACGATGGTGATGCGGGGCAGCTCTTCCTCCTCGTTCTTGGTTTCCGGGGGCAGGTCGCGCACGATTTCGTCCATCAGGTCGCCCGTGCCGCTGCCGCTCATCGAGCTGATGCAGTAGGGTTCTCCCAGTCCCAGCGAATAAAATTCGTGCGAGGAGTAGATCAGGTCGTAGTTATCGACCTTGTTGCAGACCAGCAGCACTTTTTTCGAAGTGCGCCTCAGGATGTCGGCCATCATCTGATCGAGATCCGTGATGCCCGTATTGACTTCGACCAGGAACAGGATGACGTCCGCCTCTTCGATGGCGAGCATCACCTGACGGCGGATGTCGTCTTCGAAAATGTCGTCCGAATTGACCGAATAGCCGCCGGTGTCGATCACCGAAAATTCACGTCCGTTCCAGTCGGTTTTGCCGTAATGGCGGTCGCGTGTCGTGCCTGCCGTCGCATCGACGATGGCTTTGCGCTGCCCGACCAGGCGGTTGAACAGTGTGCTTTTGCCCACGTTCGGGCGTCCTACGATCGCTACAAGACTCATAATGTTATTTTACGTTTATGTTTATGCGAAACGAATTATGCGGTGCGGGCCGAGAGCGAGGCCGAATTTATTCGGACATCGATGGATGCGGCCGGTCTAAAACAAGGTCAAAGATAGTGCAAGTTACGGGTAAAACCAAACCCGGTGTCGATTTTACCCGATTGTCGGTGCATAAGGGGTGGGGGCCGGATGTGCACATCTTATCCTTTTCCGATCGGGAGATGCGGCTTCCGAAGGTTTTCCGAACAGCCGCGATGCCTTTTCAACGGGGGTGCAGCGTCTCTTCGTCTGCGGACAGGCCATGTTCCGACATCCGGCGGATGTCTCCGTTACAGCGGTAAAAGGGAGCGGTTCGTACAGGAGGTATGCGGCACGTATTATGGGTTATAAATAGCGGCTTTCCGGATCACCGGCCTGTACGGGATAGATCAGCACGAAACTGTTTCGCCCGAGGTATTGATCCAGGTAAGCCGGGATCTTGTTCATCGCCGGTTGGTAGGAGATGCGTTCGCGGCGGCTCATTACCAGCCACAGACAGTCGTCCGTGCGCAATTCGCGCAGCAGGGCCGGCAGTTTTTCCCAGTCTTTGAAAAGTACCGTTTCTACGGTTGCGGTCTGCTTGCGCCGCAGCGGTTCGATGTACTTGAGCGTTGTTTCCGGGGCATAGACGACGATTTTGGTCCCGGTATTGCGGGCCAGATTTCCGATTTTATGCAGCCACATGAGAAATCCGGCCTCTTTTTCGGCTTGGGAGGGAATGATTACGATATGTCGCTTTATGGTCGCCAGCGGTTGTACCGGTTTGTAAATGTAGGTCGTGACGTTGCTTTCGCCCAGCAGGTCGCCCGTGATCTTGCCGAGGAAGATCGCGGGGGATTTGTCCCGATGGAGTCCCATTACGATGTCCGTGATACTCTGTTCTTTGGCGACGCTTGCGATTGCGTTCGAGATATTGACGTCGTAGCGCAGCAGCTCGTGGAGGTAGATGTCCGATGCGGCAGCGGCCGTCGCCGCCGTTTCGAGAATTTTGCGGGCCCGTTTTTCCAGCCCGCTGTCTTCCACCTTGTTGTCTATGGCGTGCAGCGCGTAGAATCCGTTGTGGTTTTTCTTCGATTTGAGCACGTTGCCCAGAGTTACGAGTTCCCTGACGCTCTCTTCGTTCGACACCGGGATCAGGATGTGTTCGTCCTGATGTTCGGTGCTTTCGTCGTTTTCGCGGACCCCTTTGATGGCGATGTTGTGAGCGCCGCGCTGGGTGGCGAAGGTCGAAATGGTGCAGGTGGCCAGGATCATCAGGATCGTGCCGTTCAGGACGCTTTCGCCCAGCAGACGGATCGGTTCTCCGTCGGGTGTCTGGCCGATGATGACGTTGTAGCCCACCATCACGGCTGCGAGCGTGGCGGCTACGTGGGCGCTGCTCAGGCCGAAGATGACCGTCCTTTGGTCGCTGGAGAGTTTGAATGTTTTTTGAGTGAGCAGCGCGGCGATGTATTTGGCGGCGGCTTCCATGGATTTGGGCTGGCTGGCGTTTCTTGCCCCGATGTCTTTTTGCAGGACTTCCGTGTGTTTTTCCATGCGTGCGCCCAGGGTCCGCGGCGTTTCCTGCCCTCCGGAGGAAAACATGGGAAGAAATGTGCAGGAGGAAAGACCGGTGGACAGCAGCAGGAATCCGGAAGACAGGACGGCGGAGGGATGCATGCGGGGCATCATGGCTTTACAGGGTTTCAATATAATGCAGTTCACGGGCAATCTGGGCTGCCAGGGGGATCTTCATATGGTCCGGCAGGACGCTCCAGGTATAGGTTTCCACCTCCAGGTGCGGTTGCGGGCCTTTGCGGCCCCGGAGGAAATTATGCGTTTTCAGGATGAATTCTTCCGTGCTTTTCAAGGGTGGTTCCGGTGAAGCGTACAGGGGAATGTGGTAATGAATGCGCCATTGGGAATCCCGTATTTCCTCTGCATAGTCCCGTCCATAGGCCAGGGCATTGGGCAGGTCCGGGAAAAGCATGGAGCCTTCCCGGTGGAGGATGCTGGTCTGATGGAAATAAACGCCGTCGTCAAACTGCCGGAGGCGTTCCAGGTCTTCTTCCCCGCATATGCGGCATTCCAGGGCGTTGGAAAATTGCACTTTGCAGAGGGCGATGTTGTTTTCCTCCCAGGCGGAGAGGGTGAATTCCGGTTCTTCCCGGAGAATGGCGAAATGGCAGGTATCGTATGTCAGCCCCAGGTGGCGTTCGATAAGTTCGGGACGGCGGGAACGGTTGCGAAGGCCGTTGAAAAAACGGATGGCTCCATCCGTATCGTGAAAATGGCCGAAGGGTTCCGGTTCCAGCCCCAGCTGCATCAGGCGGCCGGTCTGCCTGCCCAGCACATCCAGGAATCCGCTCATGGCGTCCAGCCGGGAAAAGATGCGTTCTTCATCCGCATGAAACCAGCTGTGCGAGGCAGGGAGCGTGCTGACGGTCAGCCTGTCAGCCTGTTCGTCTCCAATGAGTGCCAGAATGCGGAGCAGGTTGCAGGTGTATTCAAAACGTTCCGGCGTAGTCCAGTCCGGCTGGAAAACGCGTTCTTTCACGCGCTGCCCGTGGAAATTTCCGTAAGGGAACCCGTTAATGGTTTCTACGCGCGCGCCCTGGTCTTCCAGCCATGATTTCAGGGTTTCCACGGCGTGCGGCGTTTCCAGAAGCTCCGCTGCCGCCCTGGCGGACAGGCGCAGGCCGATGCCCAGGGGGAGATCCTTCAGAGGGGAGTCCATCGCCGCGAGTTCCTGCCTGATGCGGGGAACGCAGGTGAAAAGAGCCTCCCTGGTTTCCGCCCAGGATTCTGCGGGATGAATATTAGTACAATAGGAAAGCATGAAGGCGTGTGCGATGTAAGGGGAACGGCGTTTTGCCGCAGGATGTTTTTCTTGTCTAAATACGGTTCTGCGCAGAAGGAAAATTTCATGGAGTTCCGCTTTTTGGCGTCATCCGGGAGCTTTTCCGGGCAAGTGGAGCGCCTGCAGCGTCTTTCAACGCCTGGAATAGAATGTGTCATTGGAGCAATAAAAAACAGGCCGCCTGCAAGCTGGGCCTGTTTTTGGAAGAGGAGGCATTTTGCCCCGGCCCGGAAACACGCCATGGAGGCGCAAAAGCTTCGGGCCGGGCGCTGCCGCCGATGGCTGCCGTGATGACATCCATTCCGGCGCCGTTATAAGCGTTGGTACCC
>OHST01000755.1_pt1 | contig 16217 bp, 7 predicted proteins | sample 1578841 | NCBI WGS metagenome assembly OHST01 (sample SAMEA3879593, study PRJEB24766) | human gut metagenome | biome: human-associated habitat; feature: feces | place: USA | collected 1985/1987 | reverse complement strand
TAGGAACGGCAAAATTTTTTACACTTCTATTACTTCTTTATCACACATCAGTAAATGATGCAGGGATTAAGCTTTATAATCTTGACGGAACAGAAGCATTTGGCGGCAGACTGCTGTCAACAGAAAATTACTGCGACAGCGGCAGTGCCCATGTATTTGAATTAGATGGCAAAAAATATGCGTGTGGTCATTCTGAAGATGGGTCAATTGTAGTCGATGAAGCAGGAAATGATATTACATCTTATTTTTCAATAGATGGATTGAAGCTGAGTGGTGTCTATAGCATTGATTCACAGCATGTACAGGCAAGCTATAGTGATGATTCCTATCACACTTCAGTGTATATCTATGACAGCAGTTTTCAGCGCGTAGATATTGCATCTCCTGACAATTGCGGTATTTATAATATAAGCAAAAGTGGAGATTATTATATTATTACTTTTAATGATTATACTTCAGATATCTATGACAGTAATTTTAATAAAAAGGATATTCAGCTGGGACAGTCAGAAGATGATGCCTTGAGTTCATTCTATGAAATAGATGGGGGCTATATTTGTAGATTTTATCAAGCTATATATGATGAAAATGGAAAATATTCCATGTACTACAAATGCTACATCTGTGATGAGAATCTGAATCTGACTGACAAAGGACAGATAGAAGGTTATCAGTTAGCGGACTTTAGTGAGTATGATAACTATTACAGATGCGACTATCAGGTAGGCAGCATGGAATATGTATACAAATTCTTCAATAAGGATTTTACACCGTATTCCGCACAGCTGCCATCACAAACACCGGATGCACCGGCAGTATATTCACGGACATACACATCAATGTCCAACCTGTTTAATGTTGATACATTCAGCGGCAGTAGTAATGCTTCTGACAGAGGTACTTATGAAGCACCGCTTGCAGACGGTTATACAATGACTCCTTCTGGTTATGCAGGACAGTGTAATGGAGCCTATTTATATGGATATAAGGTATATACCGGATATAAGTTGGTGAACCAGACAGAAGAAACAGATGGTGACAGAGTATATGGATATAAGTATTATTCTATAGCATTATTTGATGAAAATGGCAATATGATTAAGGAATTGGCAACTACGTCAAGTTCTTATAGTTTAGGCGGAGCGGTTTCCATTGGGGGTGGCTGTCATGCAGCAACTGATTTAAGCCGTGGTGATAAGCTTGTATTCGGAGGCAGGATTATCAAGGTCAGCAAAAAGGCATCTGAAAATACCGATACAGTCAACGGACTGGTATGTGACGGTGACGGAGTATGGCGCTATTATGTAAATAACCAGGTGGATTACGGATATACCGGACTTGCAGCCAATGAATACGGCTGGTGGTATGTAACCAACGGAGCGATTGATTTTAGTTATACCGGACTTGCGGCCAATGAATACGGTTGGTGGTATGTAACCAACGGAGCGATTGATTTTAGTTATACCGGAATGGCAGCAAACGAATACGGCTGGTGGTATGTAACCAACGGTGCATTGGATTTTGGTTATACAGGTCTTGCACTCAATGACTATGGCTGGTGGTATATGAGAAACGGTGCATTAGACTTTAGCTACACCGGTCTTGGATTAAATGAATACGGCTGGTGGTATGTAACCAATGGTGCATTGGATCTCGGCTACACCGGAATGGCAGCCAATGAGTATGGCTGGTGGTATGTAACCAACGGAGCGATTGATTTTAGTTACACCGGAATGGCATTAAATGAATACGGCTGGTGGTACATGACTAACGGCGCATTAGATTTTGGCTATACCGGAATGGCATGTAACGAATACAACTGGTGGTACATGACAAATGGTGCATTAGACCTGACATATACAGGTCTTGCAGTTAATGACTATGGCTGGTGGTATATGACAAACGGCTGTCTGGATCTGACATATAACGGAACAGCTGATAACGAATATGGTACATGGAATGTTGTAAACGGTCATGTACAAAACTAAGAGAAAAAATTAAAGAAAAATAAAAGTGCTGCTGCGCTCAGAATAGGATTCGTGTATAATTATTCTGAATGTGGCAGCTTTTTTATATGCCGATGATGCGCACCCGCACGAAGCTGTAGTTTGCAGCAAGTGACTGCGCCCGGCGCGAGAATGTGCTTTGAACATTCTTTATTGTCAGGCAGGTGAATGGGAATGGAGGAACTATGAAAAATGAAAAAGTACATTGATATGGCAGTCAGATGGCTGGTATACATTTATATCAGCATACTGCCATGGATTATTTTCAGAAAAGAACTTTTGTTTAATACGGAAGAAAAAAAGATCATGCCGGTTAAAACAGCCGGAAATACAGATTATTTTTTATACGGGAAAGCAGCTTTTACGATTGCTGTTGGAATTCTGCTTTTCATCCTGCTGTTTGTTGAAATTACGGTATTTCATGAAAAACTTTTAGACTTTAAAACAAGGCGGGATAGGATTTTTTTTGGCTGTATGGGAATTTATATAGTCTGTACGGTGATGTCAACGATATTGGCAGACTACAAAAAAACGGCACTGTCAGGCGGTGTAAACAGCTGCGAGGGGATGTGGGTGCTGCTGTTGTATCCTGTTTTATTTTTGGCGGCAAAGTTTGTGTTTGAAATGGACAGGCACAAAGAAAGCACGGATTTGAAACAGCAGCAGGCAGCAGAAAAATGGAGCAGCTTGGAATGGATTGCCCTGATTCAGGCGGTCATTTTATGGGTGCTTTCAGTCATAGAACTGCTGTATCAGCCGGTGGTACAACTGGCGGCAGGTCATGAAACACAGTCGCCGTATGTCAATATGATTAGTCTGTCGTTTCCAAGTCCGGCATACTGTGCAGGATATATTGTCCTGCTGGCGCCGTTTTGTATGTACTTTATGGTGAAGGCGGATTCATTACTGCGCAGTGTGATGTGGAGTGTGCTGACGGTCACAACGGTGACGGCATGTTTTCTTACAAGGTCAACCGCCGGATTTTATCTGGTTATTGCAGAAGGTGTGGGATTTGCGGTTTATGCGGTTGTATGGTGCAAGCCGCAGACATGGAAAATGCCTGCGGTAAAGGCGGTATCTGTGGCGGCGGTTATCGGGGTGGTACTGCTTACCAATATGGCAGCAGGCGGAAAAATTGGCAGTGCAGTGGCGGCATCAGCAGTCAACGGGACAATGCCGGTGCATAAAAGCGAATACTATAAGGTTAAAGAAATTCAGGTACAGGACAATACGGTTACAATTACGGGCGAGGAAAATGAGCTCATTTGCAGACTGAACGAACAACAGAATATCATTTTTACAGATGAAAACAGAAATGTCTTAGATGTATCATCGGAAAATAACAGCATTTATTTTCCAGAACCGTATGAAACCGTCAGTGCCGGCTTTGAAAATAATGCATTGTGGCTGGATCTGGGCTATAAGGGCAGAATCCGGTTTTATATAGCAGGCGGGAAGTTTTATCCGATGGCAGCAGACGGGTCGCTGATTCGTGATATTTCGTCGGGAATGTCAAAGGAGAACACCCGGTTTGACAGTATTATTACAGGACGCGGATATATATGGAGAAAGACCGTGCCGGTATTAAAAAATACAGTGCTATTCGGACACGGAGCGGGAACATTTGCATTTTATTTCAAACAGTTTGATTATGCCGGATTATTAAATTCACAGGGAGAAGTGGATTTGATGATAGACCGTCCGCACAGCTGGTATTTGCAGATGGCATACAGTCAGGGTATTTTTTGTATGATGGCTGTTGTGGCATTGATTGCAACGGTGTGCGTATCAGGCATCAAAAGATTTACATCCAAAAAGCCGGAGTTAAAAAAGGGAGCTATTGATATGGCGGCAGTAACAGCGATTATTGCATTCTGCATTTTTGAGGGCATTACAGACGGCAGTGTGTCCGTAAATCCGCTGTTATGGGTTGTGCTTGGCAGATTGGCAGGCAGATAAAAGACGGCAAGATTTATGTTTGCATTTTAGTGCAATCCGTAGTATGATTATTTTGTAGTATTAGCGTTTATACGACTGTGAAAATACAGAGAAGGAGACAACATGAAATTTATAGCAATTGGAGAACTGATGTTAAGATTATCTCCGCCGAATTATGAAAAAATTGTTACAACACATGATTTTATCGTAAATTATGGCGGTGCGGAAGCAAATGTTGCAGTATCATTGGCAAATCTTGGCGTAGACAGTACATTTTTTACGGTACTTCCGAATACCGATTTAGGAAAGTCTACGATTAATTACTTAAAGGCAAATGATGTACATACAAAGCACATTATCAAGGCAGACGGAAGAATGGGTCTGTATTACCTTGAGGAAGGTGTTGCCGTAAGAGCTTCCCAGGTTATTTATGACAGAGGCAACTCCGCATTTGCAGAATATGATTATAGTGATGTTGACTTTGAAGATATATTAAAGGATTATGACTGGCTGCATTTAAGCGGTATCACACCGGCGCTTTCTTACAACTGCCGCCGTATGATTGATAAGGCGGTAAAGGTTGCAAAGAAGCTGGGATTGACAGTCAGCTTTGACCCGAATTTCAGAAGCACGCTTTGGTCTTTTGGAACGGCAAGAGATGTATTAAGCAAGTATCTTCCATATGTAGATGTATTAATCGGTATTGAGCCGATTCATGTATACAATGAGGACGGAACAGATGTAAAAGACGGTCTGACCATGGACCCTTCATTTAAGGATATGGACAGGGTATTTAAGGCGATTGATAAGCAGTACCATATGAAGGCGATTGCAAGAACAGTCCGCTATGTCCATTCAGGAAGCAACAACTCCTTAAAGGCATTCTTCTATACCAATGGAGAGACTTACGAAAGCAAGACCATTAATTTCGATATCGTTGACCGTGTCGGCGGCGGCGATGCGTTCTCATCAGGTCTGATTTATGCGTTGATGGAAAATATGGATCCGGAAGATGTTGTCAATTTTGCAGTGGCTTCTTCCGTAATGAAACATTCTATCCGCGGCGATACGAATATTACAAGTGTTGCACAGATTAAGAGTCTGATGAACAATGCTTCCTTTGATGTACAGAGATAATTTTTAAAATAAAACAGACGGCAGGAGTATTTTCAGGCAGTAATCGTACTGGCTGTCGATGCTCCTGTTTTTGTTTTAATTCTTAGAAAGCAAAGAATTGGGAAACAGCGTATTGTTCTTTATTATATGAAGAAAGCAGGAAAATGAAATGTTTGCACAGTTAAAAGAAAAGACGGTATGGACGGCGATTGTAAGATTGGGTGTATTCTTTTTTGTCTTTTTGGGGCTGGAGTATTTATTTGACAATCTCATGGCGGCAGTGACGGATTCCACCGGCGTTGTGCGGGCGCAAAGCTACGTGCTGGGGGTCAGTGCCATGGGATTTCTGGCATATGGAATGTTACCGGAGCGGATAAGAAATGCAGGACACCGCAGATACAGAGTGCTGTTAGAAGGGGCGGCGGGAGTGCTTTGCACCGTTTCTATTATGATAATATGTCTGCATAAAAATTACAGTGTGCTGCTGTTAAGCGGCTGTCTTTTATTTTTTATGCTTGGCATGACAGGCAGTGCAGTCCATATGGATATGGCACTGCAAAAGCAGGCAGGAAAAGGACTTGCGGTGCCTGCGGGAATTGCTTATGCGCTTGGCATCTGCTTACAGTTTTTAGACCACCGGTTTTTAAAAGATAAAGTGACGGAAACGGCGGTATTTGTCATTGCGGCAGTGGGACTGCTTTTTTTTCATGAAAGGGCGGTACACCTGCGGGAAGATGAAAATATGCCGGCTGTTGAGGAAGAAAAGTTGAGCATGGATTCAAATGGAAAGAAAGACAGTGGTAGAGAGGTGTATGCGCAAGAGCGTATACAAGTCACAGAAAAGCGTGTCAGGGCATTTTTACTGGCGGCAATCGTATTTTTTATGACATTTATATTTGCGGAGCTGGATAATGCGGTCACGCTGGTTCATGCAGAGGGCAGTGCGGACGTCGGACAGTGGCCGCGACTTCTGCTTGCCGTGAGCGGACTTGCGGCAGGCATGCTGTATGACATTCGAGAATCGCGGTATATGCACATGGTGATGTACTGCGTGATGATGTTATCGACAATCTGTATGATGAGTATGATGCTTGGAATGCCGTTTATTGTGGGACTGGTCGTATTTTACCTGTCAGCGGGCTTTTTTTCCGTATATTTCACGGCGGGATTTATGGAAATAGCACCGGAAATGAAACACCCCGGCTGTTGGGCAGGCATGGGGCGTGCGGTGAATAATTTTTGTGCGCTGATTACGGTATTTATTACGACACGGTTTGAAATGGGAAACGGATATTATATGATGATTGCTGCCGTTGTGCTGTTTGTGGTAATCAGCATTCTGCTGTTCTTGTATCAAAGTCCGGTGAAAGAAAAGAAATCCGGGGAACAGGAAAAACAGCCGCTATCTGTGGGGAATACCGATGAAAATATTAGTGGAACGGCTGATGATACCGGCATTGATACGGAGCGTTGCCCGGATTCTGACGATTCATTTGCGGCATTTTGCGGGAAGTACGGGCTGACACAGCGGGAACGGGAGGTTTTGCAGGCACTTGTGACCTCGGATAAGCCTGCACAGGAGATTGCGCATGAGATTGGCATGTCGCGTGCAGCATTTTACCGCCATATTGCCAGCTTAAATGAAAAAACGGGGACGAAAGCACGGGTGGGGCTGTTACAGTTCTATTATAATGATATCAATGGGAAATAATATTTATGGCAGTAAATCCTTGACAAACGGATACAATATGATACATAATGAATTTGTATCATATTGTATCCGTTTTGCATTACCGATAGAAAGGACGATTGCCATGAATTTATCACAGATGCAGTATTATAAACAGCAGTACGGTTATTCGTATGACCGGCTGTCACAGCTTACGGGAATTCCCAAAGGCACGATTCAGAAGATATTCACAGGTGTTACAAAGTCGCCAAGATACGAAACGCTTCAGGCGCTGGAACGCGTGCTAAAGCCGGAAAATCCGCCCAAAGCCGCGGAAAGCACAAAGGGGCCGTATATGGAGTCTCGGCAGTCCGGGGTGGATGCTGGGGTAAATCAGGCGGACAGAGTTTGTGAAACGGCAGTACCGTATGGACAGAAGAAGCAGGGGGAATATACGCTTGAAGATTATTATGCACTGCCGGAGGATAAAAGATATGAACTGATTGACGGTGTGCTTTATGAAATGACAGCACCGACAACGGTGCATCAGATTATTGCATTGCAGATGTGTCATCAAATTGAAAGTTTTATAGATGAGCATGGCGGTAATTGTATGTCTTATATAGCGCCGGTCGATGTCCAGCTCGACTGTGATGATAAGACGATGGTGGAGCCGGATGTGATTATCCTGTGTGACAGAAGCAAGGATATTAACCGGTGTATTTACGGCGCACCGGATTTTGTGGCAGAGGTTTTGTCAAAGTCCACAAGAAGAAAGGATATTGGTGTTAAGACCTATAAATATGCCAATGCAGGCGTCCGTGAATACTGGATGATTGACCCGAAGGATATGAAAGTGATTGTCTATACATTTGCACAGAATGATGATGCGGAAGATACGGTCAGTATTTTCGGATTTCAGGATAAGATTCCTGTGGGAATTTATAACGGGGAACTTAAAATTGATTTTGCTAAAATCAGTAAAAGGCTGGAAGCAAATAATTAGCGTAAAATTCTTGACAAGAACCATAATCTCTTATAAAATGAACCTAAATGCTATGACGAAGACAGTAGGATATCTTTGAACGCAAAAGCGAGCCGGGAGGGTGAGAGCCGGTGCAAGTAGAATTTATCTGAACATCACTTCCAAGCATCCAAACTGAAAGCAGGAAACCTGTAAGTAAATGAGGACGGTAATCCCACCGTTACAGGGGACGCATATGCTGGTATGTCGTAATTGGTTTTGGATTTTGGATAGAACGAATGATTTTACCCTCCGCCGTATTACGGCGGAGGTTTTTTGTGTAATATTACACAAAAGGCACTACGTGCCGATGATGCGCACTCGCGCGAAGTTGCAGTTTGCCGCAGACGACCGCACTCGGCGTGGGAATGTGCAAAACCTCAAAAATCAGTAGTTTATAAATAGAAGTTATTTGCCGGAGGGCAGGAAAGGAAGTATCAATATGGTTTACGAAAAAGTATCACCGGATATGAAGTTCGTAGAAAGAGAAAAAGAAGTAGAAAAGTTCTGGAAGGATAATGACATTTTCCGGAAAAGTATAGACAACCGCAGAAAAGGTGAAGTGTACACATTTTATGACGGACCGCCTACTGCAAACGGAAAGCCGCATATCGGACACGTGCTGACACGTGTTATTAAGGATATGATTCCAAGATACCGTACAATGAAAGGCTATATGGTTCCTCGTAAGGCAGGATGGGATACACACGGACTGCCGGTAGAACTTGAAGTTGAAAAGATGTTAGGCTTAGACGGCAAGGAACAGATTGAAGAATACGGTCTGGAACCTTTTATCAAGCATTGTAAGGAAAGTGTCTGGAAGTACAAGGGTATGTGGGAAGATTTCTCATCAACCGTTGGTTTCTGGGCAGATATGGAACATCCGTATGTTACCTATGATAATAACTTTATTGAATCAGAATGGTGGGCTTTAAAGCAGATCTGGGACAAGGGTCTGTTATACAAGGGCTTTAAGATTGTACCTTACTGCCCACGCTGCGGTACTCCGCTGTCTTCACACGAAGTAGCGCAGGGTTATAAAAATGTCAAGGAACGTTCCGCAGTCGTACGTTTCAAGGTAAAGGGAGAAGATGCGTATTTTCTTGCATGGACAACAACACCATGGACACTTCCGTCAAACGTTGCGCTCTGTGTTAATCCGGAAGAAACTTATGTCAAGGTAAAAGCGGCAGACGGTTATACCTACTATATGGCAGAAGCCCTGCTTGACAAGGTACTTGGCGGACTGGCTGTTAAGGCAGGTCAGACTGTGGCAGGCGTTCAGGCTGAAGAAGGTAAGGAACTCGGAAGCGGCGCAGGTGTTGACTACGAAGTTCTTGAAAAATATACAGGTAAAGATTTAGAATACAAGGAATACGAACCGTTATATGCATGTGCGGCTGAAGTTGCCGAAAAGCAGCATAAGAAAGGACATTTTGTAACCTGTGATACGTATGTTACGATGTCAGACGGTACCGGTATCGTTCATATCGCCCCTGCATTCGGTGAAGACGATGCCAAGGTCGGCAGAAAATATGACCTTCCGTTTGTACAGTTCGTAGACGGTAAGGGTGAATTGACAGAAGAAACACCATATGCCGGATTATTTGTAAAGAAGGCAGACCCGGAAGTATTAAAGGATTTAGACAAGGAAGGCAAGTTATTTGATGCGCCGAAGTTTGAACATGATTATCCGTTCTGCTGGAGATGTGATACACCGCTGATTTACTATGCAAGAGAATCATGGTTTATCAAGATGACAGAAGTAAAGGATGACTTAATCCGCAACAACAACACCATCAACTGGATTCCTGAAACAATCGGTAAGGGACGTTTCGGTGCATGGCTTGAAAATGTTCAGGACTGGGGTATTTCAAGAAACAGATACTGGGGTACGCCGCTCAATATCTGGCAGTGTGAAGACTGCGGAGAAATGATGTCTATCGGAAGCATTGAGGAATTAAAAGAAAAATCCGACAACTGCCCGGACGATATCGAATTACACAGACCGTATATTGATGCGGTAACCTGCAAGTGTCCGAAGTGCCAGGGTACGATGAAACGTGTGCCGGAAGTTATCGACTGCTGGTTTGACTCCGGTTCAATGCCGTTTGCACAGCACCACTATCCGTTTGAAAATAAGGAAATTTTTGAACAGCAGTTCCCGGCAAAATTTATTTCTGAAGCCGTAGACCAGACACGAGGCTGGTTCTACTCACTGCTTGCGATTTCAACGCTGCTGTTTAACAAAGCACCTTATGAAAATGTTATCGTTTTAGGACACGTCCAGGATGCAGACGGACAGAAGATGAGTAAGTCCAAGGGAAATGCCGTAGACCCGTTTGATGCGTTACAGACACACGGCGCAGATGCAATCCGCTGGTATTTCTATGAAAATTCCGCTCCGTGGCTGCCAAACCGTTTCCACGACAAGGCAGTAACGGAAGGTCAGAGAAAGTTCATGGGAACCATCTGGAATACGTATGCGTTCTTCGTATTGTATGCAAATATTGATAATTTTGATGCAACAAAATATACACTGGAATACGATAAGCTTCCGGTTATGGATAAGTGGATTCTTTCCAAGTTAAATACGGTTGTCAAAGAAGTGGACAACAATCTTGAAAATTATAAGATTACGGAAACAGCCAGAGTGTTGGAAGACTTTGTAGACGAGCTTTCTAACTGGTATGTAAGACGCTGCCGTGAACGTTTCTGGGCAAAGGGCATGGAACAGGATAAGATTAATGCATACATGACATTGTATACAACACTGGTTACGCTGTGTAAGACAGCCGCACCGATGATTCCGTTTATGACAGAAAGCATTTACAGAAATCTTGTATGCAGCATTGATAAAAATGCGCCAATCAGCGTTCATCTGTGTGACTTCCCGGAAGTTCATAAGGAATGGATTGACAAGCAGCTTGAAGACAATATGGAAGACGTATTAAATGCCGTTGTTATCGGACGTGCATGCCGTAACGCAACCAATATCAAGAACAGACAGCCAATCGGACAGATGTTCATTAAAGCGCCGTGGAAGCTGGATGATTTCTTTACCGATATTATCGCAGACGAATTAAATGTAAAGAAAGTTGAATACAAGGACGATGTCAGAGATTTCACTTCTTACACATTTAAGCCGCAGTTAAAGACACTCGGACCGAAGTACGGCAAGTTCTTAGGTGAAATCAGAAAGCAGCTTGGTGAACTTGACGGCAATGCCGCAATGGATGAGTTAAATAAGGTTGGATTTATCACCTTACAGGCAAACGGACAGGATATCCAGCTTGAAAAGGCAGATCTGTTAATTGAAATGACACAGCAGGAAGGCTTTGTGGCAAGCTCCGATAAGGGCATTACGGTTGTTATGGATACGAATTTAACACCGGAACTCTTAGAAGAAGGCTTTATCCGTGAAGTCATCAGCAAGATTCAGACCATGCGTAAGGATGCAGGATTTGAAGTAATGGATAAGATTCATGTAACGGTCAGCGGAAATGACAAGATTTCTGCACTGATTGACAAAAATGCAGCACAGATTACAAAGATTGTTCTGGCAGAAGACATTACAGAGGGAGAAGCAAAAGGCTTTACAAAAGAATGGAATATTAATGGTGAGCAGGTAACACTGGGCGTAGAGAGAATTTAGTGTAACACTGCACAGTACTGCAACGGACAAATTGCATCAGGTTATTTCAAAAATATGCCTGATGCAATTTGTGTTTTAAGCGTAAAGAAAGAATGGAGATGAATATGGAGTTTCTAAAAAAAGTGTATCATGCAGTGGCGGCAGTGCTGCTGATGCTGGTGACATCGTTGATTTACGGCGGCTATATACTGGAATGGAGAGGTAAAAGACCACTTTGTATCCTGATAGCGGCAATGGCAGTGACAGCAGTGCTGATTGCTCTGGTGTGCCGGTATCTGAAAAAATACGCAGGTCAGATTGCGGTTGTCTGTATTGTTCCGATGACATTCTGTCTGGCAACCGGACTTTATAAGCTGTATATGGTGGCAGCAGACAGCCGGAGTATTTTCTATCTGGCAATGATTTTTTTCGCTGCGGCTTATTTTATCACAGAATATCTGTTAAATCTGTGTATGGAAAATGCTTCGCTGCAAAATATACGACAATTTTTCAATACGCATAAGTGGGTACTGATTCTTATTTTTATTGCAGTTTTATGCCGTGTGCCGCTGCTTTCACAGCTTCCGCGCTGGGATTCGGGAGAATATTATTATCGGCTGATTCTCGGAACACATCATTTTGAATATACGGGTTTTAAAGAGTTCGTGGAAAATTATGCGCTGTGCGGACATCCGACACTGGGATTCTGCCTTGTATATCTGCCGGGAGAACTTGCTTTTTCGCAGGAAGTCATCGGTGTTACACTGACCAGCCTGATTCTGACGACACTGGCGCTGTGGTGTGTGTACCGCATATTCTTAAAAATCCTGCCGCAGGTTACAGAAGGAAAAGCAGCGGTGTGTACATTTTTACTGTCATTTTCACCACTGTTTTTCGGTATGACCATGTATTTTAATCCGGACTATGCACTGGCGGTATTTTTTATATTTCTGTTATACAGCTATGTGTATGACAAGGCGGTTCTTGCGGCGTTTTTTTCGCTTCTGTGCTTTCAGACGAAAGAAACAGGACTGGTGCTGGTCGGCGGACTGGTGTTTGGCATTTTTATCCAGCATATTGCAGAAAAGAGAAGCCATGCCGTAAAAGCAATTTTTAAAGATGTAAAGTTATATGCAATTCTTGCAGTGACACTGTTACAGCTGTATTATACAAAGTTTATCGGTGGTATTGCAACGTGGACACAAAACGGAAATGAAGAACCGGGACTGCGCTGGGACAGCACAGGAGAGAATTGTCTGGGCTTTCAGCCGGCATTTGTGGCAGTTAAATTAAAACAACAGTTTTTGTTAAATTTCAATTGGATACTGACAGCCGGTATTGTCATTGCGGTTGCGTGGTGGTTTATTTTAAAAGTAAAAGGCAGGAAAAAAATTCAGGCATCGTGTAAAATCTGCGGTATCGCCGGAGCATTTGTTGCATTTTTATCGTTTTCATGTCTGTATATTACGGCATCGGTGGCAAGATATAATGTAGCGGGTGATGTTTTGCTGTATCTGATATTTTTTTATTGTATGGCGCTTTTTGCGGCAGAATTGCCGGAAAGCACATTTTTAAAGAAAAAATATGCAGGCATGGCAGTGACGGCAGTATTTGGCGTTTTACTTGCCGGTGAGTGCGTATTTACGGTTGACCCGGTGACAAGAGGGTTGTTTTTAAAGCTGGATACCGGAAATACAACGCTTTGTTTTACGGGAAAGGTCAGCGATATCAACAGCATTTATTACGGGGATTACCTCATTTATAATACGCAGTATACGTATATTGACAAGGCATATGATAAAGTGCTTGCAGATGTGGATTACCACCCGGATACAACGGATATTTATATCCCGGACAGCAACGGTTCATTTATTTGCGGCAATCTTCCGTTTTATTACTTAAACTGGGATGAAAAAACGAAAAAGAGAGTTTTTTATGAGAATGAAAATACACAGGAAATGGAATTCTATAATGAAGTAAAATATTTTTCTTCCAAAATGGTATCAGAGGGAAAGGATAAGGCGGTACTGATTGTAAACCCGTACATGATAAATGTCCATGAGGAGGAGCATCTGGCAAAGCTTGCGCCGTATTATGAAATCGGCGAGCGTAAAGAAGTAAAACTGTTGCAGGGCAGTATTGTGTACTACGAACTGACAAGAAAATAAGATGGAATTCATAGGAAAGCAAAAAAGATACTGATGTTGCATAAATCTGGTTCGCAGTGTATAATTATTGGTATATTATTACTTTCTTAAAGAAAAGACAGAAACTTTTTGTGAGCGGAGGGACGCAGATGGTTAGAACAAATACTTTTAACAAAGAGGAATTTAAAAAGGATATCAAGGATAATTGTAAGCTTCTGTATCGTAAGAATATCGATGAATGTGATGATCAGCAGAAGTTTCAGGCAGTTGCGTATTCTGTGAAGAATATTATCATTGATAAATGGATTGCAACCCACAAGGAATATGAAAAGCAGGATGTTAAAATTGTCTGCTATATGTCTATGGAATTTCTGATGGGCCGTGCGCTCGGCAACAACATGATTAACCTTATGGCATACGATGAGATTAAAGAAGTGCTTGCAGAGCTTGGCATTGATATTAATGTGATTGAAGATCAGGAACCGGATGCAGCACTTGGTAACGGTGGTCTGGGACGTCTTGCAGCGTGCTTTTTGGATTCTTTAGCGACACTGGAATATCCGGCATACGGCTGTGGCATCCGTTACAGATACGGTATGTTTAAGCAGGAGATTAAGGACGGCTATCAGATTGAAGTGCCGGATAACTGGTTAAAAGACGGTAATCCATTTGAAATTAAGCGTGACGAATATCGTTATGAAGTAAAATTCGGCGGCTATGTACGTTCTTACCGTGATGAAAAGACCGGCAGAGATATGTTTGTACAGGAAGATTACCGTTCTGTCATTGCAGTACCGTATGACCTTCCGGTAGTCGGCTACGGCAACAATACCGTGAATACATTAAGAATCTGGGATGCAGAGCCGGTCAATACCTTTAATCTGAACTCTTTTGATAAGGGTGATTACCAGAAGGCGATTGAGGAAGAAAACCTTGCAAAGAATATTGTCGAAGTGCTTTATCCGAATGATAACCATTATGCAGGTAAGGAGCTGCGTTTAAAACAGCAGTATTTCTTCGTGTCAGCCAGCGTCCAGAGAGCGGTAGACCAGTATAAGAAGCACCACGACGACTGCAGAAAGCTTTATGAAAAAGTTACATTCCAGTTAAATGATACCCACCCGACCGTTGCGGTTGCGGAACTGATGCGTATCCTTATGGATGAAGAAGGCTTAGAGTGGGATGAAGCATGGGACGTAACGACAAAGACCGTTGCATATACCAACCATACGATCATGGCAGAGGCACTGGAGAAATGGCCGATCGAGCTGTTCTCCCGCCTGCTTCCCAGAATCTATCAGATCGTGGAAGAGATCAACAGAAGATTTGTACTGCAGATCCAGCAGATGTATCCGGGCAATCAGGAGAAGATCCGCAAAATGGCGATCATTTATGACGGACAGGTTAAAATGGCGCATCTGGCGATCGTGGGAGGCCATTCCGTCAACGGCGTGGCACGCCTGCATACAGAGATCCTGAAGAATCAGGAGCTGAAGGATTTTTATGAAATGATGCCGGATAAGTTTACGAACAAGACAAACGGTATCACGCAGAGAAGATTTTTGCTTCATGCCAACCCGCTTTTGGCAGACTGGGTGACGGATCATGTGGGCGACGAGTGGATCACCGATCTTCCGGCTCTTTCCCGCCTGCGCGTTTATGCGGACGACGAGAAGGCGCAGCAGGAATTTATGAACATCAAGTACCGCAATAAGGTGCGCCTTGCAAAATATATCCGCGAGCATAACGGCATCGAGGTCGATCCCAGATCTATTTTTGACGTGCAGGTAAAGCGTCTGCACGAGTATAAGCGTCAGCTTTTAAATATCCTTCACATCATGTATCTGTACAATGAGCTGAAGGATCATCCGGATATGGAGTTCTATCCCAGAACCTTCATCTTCGGCGCGAAGGCGGCGGCAGGCTACCGCAATGCCAAGCTGACGATCAAGCTGATCAACAGCGTGGCTGACGTGATCAACAACGATCCCGTTGTAAACGGCAGGATCAAAGTCGTATTTATCGAGAACTACCGCGTTTCCAATGCGGAATGGATCTTTGCGGCGGCGGATGTTTCCGAACAGATTTCCACAGCCAGCAAGGAGGCGTCCGGCACAGGCAACATGAAGTTTATGTTAAACGGCGCGCTGACGCTTGGAACAATGGACGGTGCAAACGTGGAGATCGTGGAAGAGGTCGGCAAGGAAAACGCCTTCATCTTCGGACTGAGTGCGGATCAGGTAATCCAGTACGAAAACTTTGGCGGCTACAACCCGATGGATATTTTCAACAACGATCAGGACATCCGCCGCGTGCTGATGCAGCTCATCAACGGAACCTATTCTGCAAACGATACAGAGCTGTTCCGCCCGCTGTACAACTCCCTGCTCAACACCCAGAGCACATCCAAAGCGGACACCTATTTCATCTTGGCTGACTTTAAGGCTTATGCGGAAGCACAGCGCAGGGTGGAGGCGGCTTACCGCGATGAGAAGAACTGGGCAAAGAGCGCGATCTTGAATGTTGCGAGCGCAGGAAAATTCAGCTCCGACCGCACGATAGAGGAATATGTGGAGGACATCTGGCATCTGGATAAGGTAATGCTTCCCCAGAAGCCTGAAAAGACAAAATAAGCTCAGAAATAAAACGGCATAGATTGTTTCCGGGAAACGGCGCGGCTTCG
>OHST01000730.1_pt1 | contig 16629 bp, 8 predicted proteins | sample 1578841 | NCBI WGS metagenome assembly OHST01 (sample SAMEA3879593, study PRJEB24766) | human gut metagenome | biome: human-associated habitat; feature: feces | place: USA | collected 1985/1987 | reverse complement strand
AAAAGCTGGAATCAGTTTAAATCCGGCGTTGGAATCACACTTTAATTCCTCAATCACATAAGTATCATAAAGTAATGCACCTTTGCTGTCGTCTGGTTCAGAAGTTCCAAACCATACACCGTCCTCACTGGATTTTCCGGCATTAGTATTGACCTTATGGGAAGCCCAGCTTGAAGCAGTGGAGAACTGACCGTTTTTGTCAGTGACTACAATATGGGATTCTCCCGTTGTCTTGCTTGTAATTCTGAATGGAACACCTGCAAGACGTTTGTGTGTACCTGCACCGATTTTTACACCCTCAATATCGCCACGTTTAATCTGGTTGTAGACAGAGTGGGATTTGTCGGTCAAGTCCACAATTTTTCCATCTTCCGTGATAGAAAAGTCGATTGCTTTAGCACCGTCTGTTAAGTAACCCTCTGGTGCTTTGCTTTCTTCTAATCTGTAATTTCCGTAAGGGAGTAAATCAGCAGAAGTAGAAGCAATTCCGTCAATGCCTGTCTGAATTTTCTTTACGGTTTCATTCTTGTTATATAATTTCCCCTCAACCAGTACAGGATTATCATTTAAGGAAATGATGTTGAACTCTGTGTACTGTAAGGTCGCACTTCCCTGTGCTTTGGTATCCTTTGTTTCAAGGTCACGTTTCTGGATTTTTACACCGCCACGGATAACCTTGTCAGATACGGAATACTGGTTACTTCCAGAAAGTACGGCAAGTTCGCCATCTTCGGAAATCTGTGTAAGGTATGTTCCCTTAATCTGTTCGGAACTTCCGTCAGCCTGCATATATGCACCATCTAATAAGTAGCCGTTTGGTGCTTTTGTTTCTGTGACAGTGAGTATACCAAGTGGCAGTACATTTTTACCGTCCTGTGTATAGAAGCTGTCGCCGGATACTTTGTAGCTGTCGGCAAGTCTGGATACATAATGGATAGTTCCATCACTGTCTTTTTCGGCAACAGTTTTGGTTGTCCATGTACGGGTAGCTTTTGCAGGTAGATTATCTGCATTGTAGTATCCGTCATAATAGCTCCATGTGAACTCTGCACCCTCTAAAGAAGCAGTTCCCTGTGGAGTAGATTTTCCTGTTTCCATGTCAATTTTGAATAAATCAATCAAAGTCTCTGTGACCTTTGGAGTGTCAGTAACAGTCAATGTCGCTGTTTTTCCAACTTCCACATTTAAGGCATGGACTGTAGAATCCAGCTTGTAACCCTTTGGAGCAGAAAGCTCTTTGATGTAAACTGTTCCGGCTTTTACCTCAACTTCTTTGGTATCACCGTTTCCATCGGCAGTAAGTGTGGCAAGCTGGCTGTTACAGCTCTTATCAGAATAGACACCAAATGTCGCACCCTCAAAGGAATAGCTGGCGTTACCATCTGTGACCGTTGGATTGGAAGAAGTCTTTTTGACTTTTGCATTTCCCACATTTAACTTCGCCCAGAACTGTCCGATGTCCTGTCCTTCGCCAGTATAAATGTAACCGCCACATTCATAGCGTCCTTTGTTTTCTTTCACAAATGCTTTCGCACCAGTGTACACTTCATTTTGTATTGTCTGTGAGATTTCATTATAAGAAGCTCTGACGTTGTCACACTGCCAGCCGAGCTGTTCACTCAATCTCTGCCAGACAACACACTGTTCCAGCAAATACTTCTGGTTGTTATTCAGTCCTGTATGAGTAGCGGTATATTGCTTGACGTACTCTAATGAAAGAGCAACGTCCGCAATCTGATCGCTACTCATACGGGAGCTTGCGTCAGAGCGTGTTTTATAGCCATTCTTGAAACTGGTATTGATGTCCACGCAGTAGGCAGTTTCGCCCTCAACTTTCATGTGTCCCTCATTGAATGTAGATTTGATAGAACCATCATTCATAACGTGTTCAATGTAGCCGACACGTTCTGCTGATTCTGTCCAATATTGATTGCCGGAAGCATGAACCGCCGTCACTGGTAATGCCGTGAGAATGGTTGCAAGAGCAAGTGTTCCTGTCAGCAATCGCTTTACTAGCTTATTCATATTTTTCTTTCTCCTTTCGATTTTGGGTATGAAAAAAGCCGTCCATTTCTGAACGACTGGAAATAGAAAAGGAACGCCAAAAGTGTACGTTCCATAGTCTATAAAATATTTAATTTTTCTCTCTGGTGTGCTATCTGACGCCAATTTTGACCCCAAATTTCTGAAAAATGACGATTTTTGATGAACAGCTACAAATTTTCAAAATCCGTGAAACCCTTGTAACTAGGGCGTTACGGGACTATATGAAACTAGACAAAACCAACGTCACAATAACAAGAGGTGAGTGCTAATTTTTTGAAAAACTGCTATTTTTGCTGTTTGACACCAATTCCTGCTTTGTAAAACGTGACCGCAAAGCACACATAAAAATCCCACAGGTCGTCATTTCGCAGCCTGTGGGATTTTTCACTCAACTAATATGTGTGTTTTTTATGCTTTGATGAAACTTCCTGCTCACCTTCCATATGGTTTGCAGTTGCATTCACCTTCTGTACAACTTTCTTCTTTTTTAATGGATGTTTTGGATTCTTATCCATAACAATCGCTTCCTTTCATATTCATTCATTTATGTTGAGCAGCTTCATATGAAACTGTATCAGCCTTTAATTGTAAAACATCTGCTGTTTTCAACTTACTTTGCTTTCTCTTTTGTTCTATCTGTACTATAGCATCTATTATTAGTAATGTCAATACCGGAGTGCCAATTTTTTTAAAAATGGAGCAGTTCCATATTGGATTTCTGCTCCATTCCTATGATTTTATTATATTTTACTGGCAAAACCGCTATTTACCATATACCATTGTCCGCCATCATTATAGCTTCCTGTGTACTCAAAAGCGATTCTCCCGTCCTTAAAGAACCAGTCACCGTATTCATTACTGCCAATACCGGTAAATCCTAAATCCAACTGTCCATTCTTAAAATACCACCAGCCGTACTCATTTAAAGCCATTCCGGTATAGTTAAAATCCAGTGTGCCATTGTTAAAGTACCACCAGCCATATTCATTTAATGCCATTCCGGTATAAGTGTCACTGATATATCCATCTGTAACATATACCCATGTACCACCATTTAATGTCATACCGGTAAATCCCGTATTTAAAATACCGTTCGTAAACAGCCATGTACCATATTCATTTGCGGCAAAACCGTTATAGCCAAAATCAATCTGTCCGTTGTTAAAATACCACCAGCCGTATTCATTTGCCGCCATCCCGATATATGCAAAATCAATTCTGCCATTGTTAAAGTACCACCAGCCGTAGTCGTTTAATGCCATTCCGGTATAATCTGTCAGTACCTGTCCGTTCTGAACATAGAGCCACTCGTCATCCGGAATAATCATCCCTGTAAAACCGAAATTTAACTGTCCGTCCGTATAGAACCATGTTCCATATTCATTATTTGCAAGACCGTAAAATGTCGTATCCAGCTGTCCGTTGTTGAAGTACCACCAGCCGTACTCATTGCATGCCATACCTGTATATGTAAAGTCTACATCACCATTCTTGATATACCACCAGCCGTATTCATTTACTGCCATGCCACAGTAATCCGCTGCAATGGTATCATTTGCATAGTAATGCCAGTTACCATCTGCATCCTGACGCATTTCATAAATGACCTTTTCATCTGTTTCCGGCTTCTGTGTCGGGGCTTCTGTTGGCTTTTCAGTCGGCTTTGTCACCTCTGTCGGCGCTTCCGTCGGTTTCGTTACTTCTGTCGGCGCTTCCGTCGGTTTCTGCGTTGGCTTTGGCGCTTCTGTTGTACCTTCGGTTGTACTTTCCGTTGGCTTTGACGCTTCTGTTGTACTTTCCGTTGTTGGCTGTGTTGCGTGTACAATTGTAACGCTTACCTGTGTACGGTTTCCGGCTTTATCAACAGCTGTGATTGTATGCGCTCCTTCAACATCTGTGACCGTATAACCTCCGTTTTCACGACCTGCTAAAACACCGTCAATCTCCACATAGTCCAGATTGTCATCGTTTACCGTAAACTGAACACTGCCGCCGTATGTTTCATTATGCTTTACGCCGCTGATAACCGGTGAAGAACCGTCAAATACCAGTCCGTCTGTAGACAGATAGGCTGTATTACCGCCCTTATCTGTAATTTTAACATAAACAATACATTTTTTATCCGGATCAATTGCAAAACGCTGTTCGTAAACCGTCCAGTCTGAAGCCTGAATATTTTGCACTTCTTCCAACGTCTTTGCTTCCTCTGAAATCAGATAAAAAACCTTATCGATACCCAGTCCCAGATCATCTGCATGAATACCGACTTCCTGTCTTTCCTTGAAAAACTTTCCAAATGTCACTGCATTGCAGAATACATTCCACTTATTTGTCGATACGGTAATCTCTCCTGTCGGAGCCGAAATGTCTTTATATTCTGCATTGATTTCGACATCACCGTCCGGCATGATAAATACAGCTGTCGCTGAATGGCTGTCCGTGTTCTCTGTAAAATCAAGTGCAGTATTGCCTGCCCACCGGTCAAATGCCATACCCTGTGCCGCACCTGCCGCAGTTATAGTGACAATGTCGCCTGCTGCATATTCTCCCGAACCGGTTCCATTGCCTACAATCACCTGATGCTTCTGCACCGGTTCAATATCTTTATCGGTAAATTCCACCGTACATTCTGCAAATATCTTATCTTTCTGGGCTTTTACCGCGCCGACTGTTTCAATATCGCCTTCATCATATCCGTTCGGGAAAAATAAAAAAGTATATGTTCCCGTCTTTGCCCCCGGATATGCTTCTAAAAAATAACGGTTTGGATAATTTTCTCCGTCCGTTACCAGCGCGACAGCTTCGCCCCAATTGGTTTCATTCAGACTTTCCGCATCTTCACTTTCCCAAAGTGACGTTTTCATAACCAAAACACTGCTTCCAAGCCAGTCGGTCACATCAGCACCGTCCATTAATACTCCCTGACTGTTATAACAGTCAATATCAAAATACACCGTGTCATCAGGAATTGAGCCGTCTTCCTTTTGGAAAATGCGGTTGATATTTACCGTTTGCGGTGCAGACTGAATCACCAGTCTGCCAACAGATAAGTCTTCTTCCTCCGGCTGCTTTGTCGTTGCTGTCCAGTTCGACTGTGTATCCACGGTATATTTAAAAAACCAGCCTGCTTTTGCCGGTGCAAAGCTTTCCTTCGCTGCCTTGCCCTGCGCCGTTATATAAGTATAACCTTCCGTGAAAACGGATGGAAACAGCTTATTACCGACTGCCGCCTTTGTTGTACCTGTTACATCCTTATCAATAATGACCTGATTATCCTTTTTTAATACAATATAGCCGTCTGCGATATTGTCTGACGTCTGATTTCCGGTGAAATTTCCTTTAATTTCAACGAAGATACTTTCATCATACTCTGTCAGATTTAAAGAGGCTTTATTTTTTACCTCTATATTTTTTAAACTGCCGGATACCAGGCACAGTTCCGCTTCATCATCCAATATAACATTTTCAACATTCTGGATATTGCCGTCTACAGAACATTTCTGTAAGGTCAGACTGGTGTTTTCATTGCCGTAAAAATCTTTTATTTTTGCACTGGCAATAATACTCTCTCCCATGCCTTTCAGCGTAATATCTGCACAGCTGTTATTTTCTGTATGAATTCCTTCACGAATAACCGTTTTTGCATCTGCATAAACTTCTGCGCTGCCTGTATATGCGGTTTTCCCATCACTCCCGGAATCATGGCTCATGTAAACGGCCTGAATCTTTGTATTTTCAACCGCATTGGTAACAGTCAATGATGCATTTTGTCCGACAACCGTATTTTTAAATCCGCCTGCATAGACTGTTGGGAGCAGTTCTTCTTCTGTTCCCCCAAAACCTCCCAGTCCGGAACCTGCACCACCTTTAACATACGTATCCACACTATCCAGTACTAGACTGTGTCCAGCCAGAAAAATCTCTCTATGTACGACGCTTTGTAAAGCATTCGTGGAAATAAAATGCAATTTTACATTTTGAATCGTAACATGATCACCGGTAAGCTGTACTGCACCTCTGATAATCAGTTCACTGCTGCTGTCCGCCCCTGTTATCGTCACATTTCCCGGTATCATAAGAGGTGTTCCCGCAGCGTCCTCTGCAACCGTAATACTCCCACTGACAACAATTAAACTGCTGCCCGCCTGCAATGCCTGACGAAGCTGGCTTTCACTTGTAACAGTAACTGCCCCTGCACGTATATTCGCTGTATCTGCGTATGCATAAGTCATAAATGGAACAACTGTATTGGTTGTCATACACACTGCTGTCACTACGGCTGCTGCCGCAAAAATTCTTTTTCCTCTTGTAATGTTTTTTCTCAATAGCGCCTGCCTTTCCATACATTATTGTACATGTTTTATTCTTTCGTTTTTATAGTAGCAATTTAATATACCATATCTATTGATTGGTGTCTATAAAAAATTATTATTTTTTATCCTGATTTTTTATCCTGAAACATATTTTGCTATCGTTTCTATCAGCTTATCCGCATCCAGCGGCTTTGACACATGCTCATTCATTCCCGCCGCTTTGCAGTCTGCCACATCATCCGAAAAAGCATTGGCCGTCATTGCTATGATTGGTATCGTCTTTGCATCCGGCCGCTGAAGCGCCCGGATATTTTTTGCCGTTTCAAGTCCGCTCATAACCGGCATCATCAAATCCATCAATATAATATCAAATGTGCCGGATTCAGCCTGTTCAAACAACTCCAATGCTTCTTTTCCGTTCCATGCTTTTGTAACAATCATGCCTTCATTCTCACAGATGAAATCTGCAATTTCCATGTTAAGCACATTGTCTTCCGCAAGCAGAACTTTCATGCCGTCAAGTACAACAGTTTTTGCTTCTTCATCCTGCACTGTATACTGTTCCTTCTTCTTATCCACCTGAAACGGCAGTCTTATTACAAATGTTGTGCCTTTCTCTTTTTCACTGGTATAATCAATTGTTCCCTGCATTACCTCTATAATTTTTTTGACAATCGGAAGTCCCAGTCCCGTGCCGCTGTAAACGGTCTGCATCATCTCTTTTTCCTGGGCAAACGGTTCAAACATATGCTCCTGGAAATCTTTACTCATACCAATTCCTGTATCCTGACATATGAATTCCAGCATGACTCTGTTAAAATCAGATGTACTCTCCGTTTCTGTCACCGAGGTCGTCACCGAACCACCTTCTTTATTATACTTAATGGCATTTCCCATAATATTTAAAAGAATCTGCCGCAGATGTAACGGACTGCCGATTAAATGCCAGTGCATGATCTGTGTCTGTATCGGATAAAAACAGACATTTTTCTTTTTTGCCTGTACCGTTAAAATGGACGTTACTTCATTTAAAATATCCTGCAAATCAAAAGAATCTTCTGAAAGCTGGATTTGTCCGGATTCCAGTTTATTCATATCCAGAACATCATTGACCAGATCCAGCAGAAAGCCGGAAGCCTCCCAGACTTTTTCACGACAATCGCTCTGTTTTTCCAAATCATCCTTATAATACCTACCGATTTCTACCATACCCCTGATTCCGTTAATCGGTGTACGGATATCGTGGCTCATTCTGCGCAGAAAATCTGTCTTTGCTATATTGGCACGGACTGCTTCTTCCATGGACTGCTTTAATTTTAACTGATATTCCACCTCTTTTTTCTGCTGTGCTTCAATAATCTTTAGCTGCTCATTTAATTCCCGCATATGAACCCGCCCGGATTTATTTCTTGCCACCGTTGCAGCTGCCCAGATAAGCATAGAAATACATAATGCCAAAAGAACTGTCCTGCGTGTTGCCGCAAACACTTCTTTCTGTGGATAATATACGTATAAATTATAATCCCTGTATCGTCCTTTTCCGCCACAATAACGGTGTCCGTCACTTGTAAAATATACCAGATTATCTGAGCGTTCTATGGAACGTAATTCCTGTATAACCGGAATTTCCGTGGTTTGACAATTCTCGTATTGCGCATCATTTGTTCCGTAAATTTTATCATCAGCTGCTATAAAAAGGGTACCATTCATATTCATGGCATATCCGGCAAGCAAATTATTGACTGCCGCATAACTGTCTGTCAGACGGTCTGTATCCTGATAACAGTAGCAAAATACAACTCCCGGACTGTCTGTTCTGGATATTGCTGCCAGATCATACCATTTTTTGTTTTTCTGAATCCGTTCTGCATAGATTTTTTTAGAATATTTTGTAATCTCGCTGATTTTTTTATCCTGAATCAGTTCCTTCCATGCATCATAATCCAATCCGACATTGCTGTATTGACATTCCGGCTGCATATCTTCATCTAAAATGATAATTCCTGCCATCCGCTGTGCCTCTGTATAGTTCTTTAAATATACTGAATCAATTAACTCAGAATCCCTATGGATATCCGCTCCTACTTCAACTGCCTGTTCTGTCAGCCGTACCAGGCTCTTAATTTTATCTGCCTGTACGACCTCATCGTAGCTTAAGCACTGACTTTTTAAATAAGTCAGTGTATTGCCAAAGGTCTTCTCAATATTTTTTTTATCCGAGCGGACCGCCAGTATCAGAACGACAATAACCACTATAATGACAACCACGAGGAGTCCTTCGTATAACTGCACCTTCATTTTAGACTGTCCTGATTTTTTCATGGTGTAATCCCCCCTGCTGCCACCCGGTCTTCCATCCCATATTTTTCCAGAATACACTGAACCGTTCCGTCTTCAAGCATCTCCGCCATCGCCTGACGAAGCTGTTCTGCCTTTTGGGTGTCTTTATTTTTTGAAAAAGCCACACCCAGTTTTGAATCAATGATTTCCTCATCTAAAATGCGGTATTTCTGACCGGACTGCCTTAAATATTCCTGCATCACAATCTCATGTCCCGCACAGGCATCGACGTATCCCTTGCGCAGTGCAGCAAATAATTCATTCATCTCTACAAAGGAATACACATTTTTCACCTTAGGAATTATATCGTAACCCTGCCCTAAAAAAATCCGTTCAGGCTGTGTACTGGACTGTACCGCAACATTTTTCCCAGCTAAGTCATCCAGCTTATAAATATCACTGTCCGTCCGCACCATCACAACTTCCCTGCTGTACATATAAGGTCCGACCCAAATATAATCATCTTCCCTGCCATCCATTGAGAAACTGCCCCACGCACAGTCAACTTCACCGTTTTCTAAATAAATATCTTTATCATCCCACTGAATCTGTTTAAAGACCGGTGTATAGCCTATCCGGCGGCACGCTTCTTTTGCCAGCTCCACATCAACACCTGCATAATCGCCATTCTCATCCTGATAATTATACGGCTCATAGTCATCGCTTCCGATAACCAGTTCGGGCTGTACCGTTACAGCTTCCTTTTTCTCCCTGCCACAGCCACACAGTGCCATACTCATCAGACATACAATACCAAAAGGCAGTACACTCCTTTTTATCCAATATTTCATTATTATCCATCCCCCTCATATTTACACTTGAATTGTTTTTATCATACTATATTTTTTATAAAAAATCAACATTCTGACAAAATCCGTTTTCCATAAAAGGACACGAAAATGTACCTTTTATACATTTCCGTGTCTTAGCTGCATTCCGCCCTATATTTTAATCTTCATGCAGCAGATGCGGAATGATAAATTTTTCCCGAATATGAACTTTTTATAAACTCCTAAAGAAAAAGTTGACATTTAAAAATCTTCTCCCTATAATATCAAAAGTTAGGTTGCTAACCATTTCTTTAGAAAGGAGTGTGATTGGATTGCAGAATTTTGATGAAAAATCCGCTAACATGCACATGGGACGACTGATTCAGATGCTTTCCCACCAGATGAAACGAAAAAACTGCATTGTCACTATGATTGACGGTGACAGTCTGACCGTTATGCAGAAGCACATTCTTAAGTTCATTCTTTTGGAAACACTGCATCGGGAAATTTATCAAAAAGATATTGAAGAAGAGTTTCAGATCCGCAAGTCTACTGTAACCGGCATTTTACAGCTGATGGAAAAAAACGGATTTATCTACCGCGAAAGTGTTGAAAAAGATGCCAGACTCAAACGGATTGTGCCTACCAAAAAGGCAGAGGCGCTTCGTCCCAATATCCTGTACCACATCAACGAATCAGAAGCCCAGATGACCCAGGGCATTTCCAAGAAAGATGTGGCAGTCTGCAAGCAGGTGCTCCTGCAAATGTTACAAAACCTTTCTGAAAATAAACTATAAAATTAAGGAGAATCAAACCATGAACAAAACACTGTTAAAGTCCGTGCGTGAATATAAAAAGCAGTCCTTTCTGACACCGTTTTTTGTTATTCTTGAAGTTTTTATGGAAGTTCTGATTCCGCTTGAAATGGCTAAAATTATTGATGTGGGCATTGCAGACGGAAATTTAAACTACATTATCCAGCGCGGTATTATTTTAGTTGCAATGGCAATGCTTGCCCTGTTTTTCGGTGTGACTGCCGGTAATATGGCGGCCGTTGCGGCGGCAGGTTATTCCAAAAATCTGCGCCACGATATTTTTTATAAAATCCAGCAGTTTTCATTTAAAAATATCGACCACTTTTCTACTTCCGGTCTGGTAACCCGTATGACAACGGATATTACCAACGTACAGATGGCATATATGATGAGTATCCGTCTTCTTGCCAGAGCGCCGATTATGATTATTTTATCATGGGTTATGACACTCGCTTTAAATAAAACGGTTGCTATGCTGTTTTTAATCGTTATCCCATTGCTTGGCGGAACACTGATATTTATTGCCAAAAAGGCGCACCCGCATTTTATCAAGGTATTTGATGAATATGATGTTTTAAATAATTCCGTACAGGAAAATGTCAATGCTTCCCGTGTGGTAAAGGCATTTGTCCGTGAAGATTACGAAATTGACAAATTCCACATCATTTCCAAATATGTATACAGCCTGTTTACAAAGGCGGAAAAAATCGTTGCATGGAACTCTCCTGTCATGCAGTTTACCATGTACGTTGTTATTTTAGTCATTGTTGCGATTGGCGGAAACAGCATTGTTACCGGTACAATGCAAACCGGTGAACTGACCAGTATCATCGTCTACTCACTTCAGATTCTGATGTCCCTGATGATGGTAACTTTCGTATTCGTTATGATTATGATTGCGGAAGCTTCTACCGACCGTATCGCAGAAGTTTTAAATGAAGAACCTGAAATGCAGGATTCTGACGATGCTGTAAAGGATGTTGCAAACGGAGAAATCATTTTCGACCATGTAAACTTCAGCTATGCAGGTAAAGACGGTACTCTTTCTTTAAAAGATGTCTGCCTTCACATTCAATCCGGTCAGACAATCGGTATCATCGGTGGAACGGGAAGTGCCAAATCCACACTCGTACAGCTCATTCCAAGACTGTATGACGTAACCGGCGGCGCTGTCAAAGTCGGCGGTGTCGATGTACGCAATTACAATCTGGAAGCCCTGCGTGACCAGGTTTCCATGGTTTTACAAAAAAATGTTCTTTTCTCCGGTACTATTTATGAAAATATCCGCTGGGGAAATGAAAGTGCAACCGACGAAGAAGTACAGAATGTATGTAAACTGGCACAGGCTGACGGCTTTGTCCAGGAATTTCCAAACGGCTACAATACACAGATTGTCCAGGGCGGTAACAATGTATCCGGCGGTCAGAAACAACGCCTTTGTATTGCAAGAGCGCTGCTTAAAAAACCGAAAATCCTGATTCTGGACGATTCGACAAGTGCAGTTGATACAAAAACCGATGCGCTAATCCGTAAAGCATTCCGTGAAGAAATTCCGGATACCACAAAAATCATTATTGCACAGCGTGTTTCTTCCATTGAAGATGCCGACCAGATTATCGTGCTTGATGACGGTAAAATCACGGGTATCGGTACTTCTAAAGAACTGTTAAAGACCAATGAAATTTACAGAGAAGTTTATGAATCACAGGTAAAGGGAGGTGCTGAAAATGAGTAATGAAAAGAAAACAAAAAAGCCGTCCCGGCTTTCAAAAAATACACTCAAAACAGCCAAAAGACTGCTCAAATACGTGACCGAAACGTATAAGTTCCGTTTTGTGCTGGTATTTGTGTGCATTTTAATCAGCTCCGTTGCTTCTATTTCTGTGTCCTTGTCACTGAAATATATGCTCGATGATTTCATTATTCCGTTAATCGGACAGGAATCACCGGATTTCACAAGATTTTATCAGGCACTGGCTGTTTTAGGCTGTATCTTTTTAATGGGTGTACTTTCTACATTTATTTATACACGAATGATGGTATACATCGGTCAGGGAGTGTTAAAGCGTGTGCGTGACGATATGTTTGAGCATATGCAGACACTGCCAATCCGCTACTTTGACCAGAATACCAACGGTTCTATCATGAGCCTTTATACGAACGATACGGATACCCTGCGTCAGATGATCAGCCAGTCGATTCCGCAGGCGCTGATGTCCTTTTTTACAATTATTGTAACGTTTATTGCCATGCTGGTGTTAAGCCCTCTGCTGACACTGCTTGCAGTTGCCGTTATCGGCATCTTAATTCTTGTAACAAAAGCTATCGGCGGAAACAGCGGTAAATACTTCGTGCGCCAGCAGGTAGCACTTGCCGACGTTACCGGATTTGTCGAAGAACGCATGAACGGTCAGCGTGTGGTAAAGGTTTTCAACCACGAAAGAAAGTCCGAAGAAGAATTTGACGCATTAAACGAAGCTTTATTTGAAAGCGCCGCAAATGCCAATAAGTACGCCAATATCATGGGACCTGTTATCGGTAACATCGGTAATCTCCAGTTCGTATTAACCGCAGTTTTAGGCGGTACGCTCTCCGTTATGGGTGTCGGCGGCATTACACTGGGTGTTATGGCTTCTTATTTACAGTTTACAAAAAGCTTTACACAGCCTTTCATGCAGGTCGCACAGCAGTTTAACTCTATCGTTATGGCGCTTGCCGGTGCAGAACGTATTTTTGCGCTGATTGATGAAACTCCGGAAGCGGATGAAGGAACGGTTACACTTGTCAATGCCACAAAGGATGACAACGGCATTCTTCATGAATGTAAGGAAAGAACCGGTATCTGGGCATGGAAGCAGACGGCTTCTGACGGCACGGCTTCTTATACCGAATTAACAGGGGATGTCCGTTTTAAGGATGTGACCTTCGGTTACAACCCGGATAAGATTATTTTAAAGGATATCAGTCTTTTTGCAAAACCGGGTCAGAAGCTTGCCTTTGTAGGTTCTACCGGTGCCGGAAAAACAACGATTACCAACCTGATTAACCGTTTTTACGATATTCAGAACGGTGAAATCCGCTATGACGGCATTGATATTACAAAGATTAAAAAAGATGACTTACGCCGTTCACTCGGTATTGTTCTTCAGGATACGCACCTCTTTACCGGTACGATTAAGGACAATATCCGCTACGGTAATCTTGATGCAACCGATGAACAGATTCACAATGCGGCAAAGCTGGCTCACGCAGACCAGTTTATCAATATGCTTCCGCACGGTTATGATACACTGTTAAGCGGTGACGGCGAAGAATTGTCACAGGGACAGCGCCAGCTCATTTCCATTGCCCGTGCCGCTGTTGCCGACCCGCCGGTTTTAATTCTGGACGAAGCGACTTCAAGTATTGATACACGTACAGAAAGTATCGTACAGAAGGGTATGGATAACTTAATGAAGGGACGTACCGTATTTGTTATTGCGCACCGCCTTTCTACTATCCGCAACAGTAACGCAATTATCGTATTAGACCACGGTCAGATTATTGAGCGCGGCGACCACGAAGATTTGATTGCACAAAAGGGAACGTACTATCAGTTGTATACAGGAAAGCTGGAGTTATCATAAATTACCAATCCAAAATCCAATCCATGCAAAAAAAGCCGGACACGCTCTTTACGGACGTGTCCGGCTTTTTTTCTCTACCCACTCGTCTGCTTTTTCAACCAGCAGTGTCAGGTAACGGAATAAGGATTCTGCCGCAAATCCGAATACGATTAATAACAGCATACAGATTGCCGACAACTGGCTCATTGCAAACAGGTGATTCAGCATAATACCGCAAAACAGCAGTCCTGCGATATTGCCAAATAATATGGCATATTTCATCTTGTTAAACGGTTCACTGATTTTAATTAAAATCATAAATCCGACAACCGCCAGTAACAGTGTCGCCGCTGTCGCAATATCCGCTGACGGCAGTGAAAAGACATCGCCGCATATCACCAGTGCACCAACCACAAAGACATCGGTCAGTCCGGCTGGCAGTGCTTTTAACAAAACTTTTTTGATAAATTTCCCTTTGATTCGTTCCTTGTTTGGCTCTAATGCCAGCAAAAATCCCGGAATACCGATTGTAAACATACTAATCAATGAAATGTGTGCCGGTTCCAACGGATATGTAATCATAAATACCGCCGAAAATACCGACATCAGCAGGGAGAAGATATTTTTTACCAAAAACAGGCTTGCCGAGCGTTCCACATTATTGACGACACGTCTGCCCTCCCAGACAACCGAAGGCATATGTGCAAAATCCGAATCCAGCAGGACAACCTGCGCCGCCTGCGAAGCCGCTTCACTGCCCGATGCCATTGCTACACTGCAATCCGCATCTTTCATGGCAAGAATATCATTGACACCGTCACCCGTCATTGCAACTGTGTGTTTATCTTTCTGGAGTGCCTGCACCAACTGCTGTTTCTGCTTTGGTGTTACCCTGCCAAAAACCGTATACTCTCTGACCGCTTCTTCAATTTTAAATTGTGAATCTAACCGCGTGGCATCAATATAATTTTGCGCCCCCTCAATGCCTGCCTGCTTTGCAATCTCCGAAACCGTTTCCGGGTTATCTCCTGAAATGACTTTAATCTGTACACCCTGTGCTTTAAAATACGCAAATGTTTCCTTTGCGTTGGCACGGATTGGATTGGACAGCACAATAAAGCCCAATGGTGTCACTTCTTCCGTCAATCCGTTTTTCAAATCCCTGCCTGCATAGCGGGCAAATATCAGCACACGGTATCCTTTCTTTGTATAAGGAAGCAGTTCCTGTTCTACCTCGGAAAAATGGGACTGCATGACAAATTCAGGCGCCCCCAGTACATAAGCACCGTCGTTAAATACAACACCGCTGTACTTTACAGCCGATGAAAACGGAAAGACTTCCACCACCTGTCTGTTTTCTGTATCTGTATTTTTATAATTGACAGCATTGTCATTTTTTCCAATATTCTGCGCCATATATGCTTTTAATGCCTGCATGGTCGCATTGTTATCCTTTGATGCCCGGACATAATCTGCCAACAAGGCTTCCAGCTCTGTTTCATGAAACCGCGTGGACTGTTCTGCTTCATCAAACCGGCTATATTGTCCCGCTGTATGCTCATTTTTCCCTGAAAATGCGTGAATCTCTTTGACACACATGGACGGCTCTGTAATTGTTCCCGTCTTATCCACACACAGCACGTCTACTCTGGCAAGCGTTTCAATACTTTTCATATCATGCAGTAACACTTTGTTTTTTGCAAGCCGCATGGTACTTAACGCCAACGCAATTGTCGTCAGCAGATACAGCCCCTCCGGTATCATGCCAATGATTGCCGCAACAGTTGACGTGACACCTTTTTGCAAGGTTGTGTGATTGATATAAAAACTCTGGTAAAATAAAATAATGCTAATCGGAATAATTATAATACCAACCCATTTGACAATCTGGTTAATCGAGCGCACCATTTCTGACTGCTCTCCACTACCCATGGATTTTGCCTGTGTCGCAAGTCTTGAAATATACGAATCCTTTCCCACTTTATCAAGCCGTGCGTAACATTCTCCCGCAACCACAAAACTGCCTGATAACAGCGGCATGCCTGCCTTTTTTTCAACTTCATCGGCTTCGCCTGTCAGAAGCGATTCATTGACCTGCACATTTCCCTCAAGCACTGTCGCATCGGCACAAATCTGATCGCCCGCGCGCAGTACCACAATATCGTCTTTTACCAGTTCTTCCGATAAAATCTGCTTTTGCACGCCTTCTCTTAATACGGTTGCATGCGGCGCGTTTAACAGATTCATTTTATCCAGAATCTTCTTTGCACGCAGTTCCTGTACAATGCCAATCAGCGTATTTCCGATAACAATCGGCAGAAATGTCAGATTCCGGTATGATTTTACGCACAGCAGCAATATTGAAATAATTAAAAATATTAAATTAAAATATGTAAATGCATTGGAAAAAATTATTTCTTTGATAGATTTATCCGTCGTCGTATCGGCACGGTTATCCAGTCCCTGTTCTACCCTGAGTGCCGCTTCCTGTTCGGTCAGACCTTTAAGTTCTTTTACCGGCTCATTTGTTTTATCGCTCATTTTATCCCCCATGTCGTCACCTCGTTATTTTTCACATATTTTTATTATAATCCGCCGCTTTCTCTGTTGGTATCAAAAAATTTATGAAATTTATTAAAATTGTATGTCAATTCTTACCATTTTACATATGGTTTTTTCTGGAAATTTTTACAGAAAATGAAAGCTATCCACCTTAAATACGATATGCCGCAAAATATGC
>OHST01000727.1_pt1 | contig 16707 bp, 14 predicted proteins | sample 1578841 | NCBI WGS metagenome assembly OHST01 (sample SAMEA3879593, study PRJEB24766) | human gut metagenome | biome: human-associated habitat; feature: feces | place: USA | collected 1985/1987 | reverse complement strand
CGAGATTCAGTGCGGCATGGGCCGGAGCGGCTATATGTTCGCCTGGCAGGAGTACGGCGTGCAGCCGGACGTGACGATCGTCGACCTGCAGCAGGCCGTGCACGGGACGCTGCACCTGCTGCGCCCGCTGGCCGACCGGAGCAGCGTGACGATCACGTGCCTCATGAGCGAGGGCGTGACCGTGCGCGCGTCCGAGGACGACATTTACCACATCGTCTTTAACCTCGTCGAAAACGCCATCAAGTACAATCTTCCGGGCGGGGACGTGACCGTGCGTGTCGAGACGCGCGGCGAGCAGAGCATCCTGTCCGTGGCCGACACCGGCATCGGCATCCCGGAGGAGGAGCTGCCCAAGGTGTTCAACCGCTTCTACCGGGTGGACAAGAGCCGCAGCAAAGCCACCGGCGGCACCGGTCTGGGTCTGGCCATCGTCAAACACATCGCCCGCATCCACAACGCCCGCATCAAGCTGGACAGCGTTGTGGACGAGGGTACCACCATCACCGTGATCTTCGAAACGGCTTCTTAAAATTTCATGAGCTTCACGTCTGCCCGAATTTCCGGGCAGACGTTTTTTGTTGTGAGCGCAAAGTGACCGTCACGCAGTGCCTGATGCGCACCGAGTCCGGAGATGTCCAGCCCCAGCGTCCAGCAGCGGCGGACGGTGTCCGCACAGAGGGCTTCCAGTTCTGCTTCGGCGTCGGCGGGCAGGGCATTATTGCGTGAGAGCGCGTTCACCCGGAGAAGAAAGCTCTCCCCTTCCCGCTCCACGCCGCAGAAAGCCCGGCGCAGGCGGAGCGGCCCAGATTCCAGAAAAAAACGATGCTCCCCTGTATCCGTCCAGCTTTTGCCCTGCAATAAGAGCGCCATTTCCGTCTGGGACTCGGTCAGCCGGCCGGTCTGTTCAGGGGTGATGATGAGGGCTTCGGGCCTATAATGTGCAGCCTCGTCTTCCAACTCCACGACAGGCAGGATGAAGCCGCTGCTCTGCTGATAGAGCCGGGGCGCGGCCGGGGCAGCGTTTTTGACGCATTGCAGGAGATTTTCAGGCAGGACGTCTGATTCATCGGCCCGCTCTTTCAGTGTCTCTACTGAAAAACTTCCCCCGAACACCCGGGACGCCAGCCGCCCGTAGGGTCGATGGAGAAACAGTTCTTCACAGGCAGACAGCGTTCGCCGTACCGAATCCTGCCCGGCCAGAAGATACTCACAGAGCCGCCAGTCCGCCCGCTGGGGTAGGGCTTCCTCGGCGGCAGAAATGGCAGAAGGAAGCTCGGGGCCTCGGCCAATGCAGAGACGGATGGCGGCTTTGGCCTCGGAGGAATCGGCGGAGGCTTCCGGGAACTGGTACAGCAGGCCCACCGTCCAGCTGTCGCCGCTGGTCTCGACGAGAAGGGCGCGTATCATGCTTTTTTCGGTGTTGTCCCAATGCAAAAAGAGACAGAGCCAGACGACGAGGACGCCTGCGGCCATCAGCCGCAGCCAGCCCCGGCGGGTCATCGTGCAGCCTCCGCATTGACAGGCCCTTCGGCAAGGCGCTCACAGAGCAGCCGGACGGCACGGACGATAAAGCCGAAGCGGAAGATCGCCGCCGCCAGCCAGAGGAGCAGGAACGCGGCATCAAAGCGGGAGATGCCGCCGAAGCTCCACGCCCGCAGCAGCTCATAGCCCGGGTAAGCCTGCGGTGCGCCGAAAAGAAGGGCCAGCCCCAGCGCATAACCCGAGGAAATGACGGCAGCGATGATCGGAAGCCACACGACAGGCTTTTTACCGATTTTCGCATTATTTTCGCTCATACAGAGAAGCGGAAAGGAGAAATATTCCGGGTAAAAAGATGCATCCGGAAGCACAAACGAATGTGCCGTCTCACCTGTCACGAGCACCTGCCATTGCAGCTGTCCGGCCAGCCCCAGCACACAGAACACGATGCTCAGCACTACGAGCCACCCGAGGACGGAGGCCATCCGGTCATACAGCTCACAGCCGAGGCTCCACCCTGCCCAGAGAAAGAACGGCAGCAGACCGATGAAGGCCATAGACGCAAACTGTTCCCAGCAGGCTTGTTGGAGCATTGCAGCCGTCCGGACAAGCTCGAAGAGATACCAGAGCAGAAAGGCGGCACAGATGCACTTTCCTGCAAAGCCCGGGCGGTTCAGACGGGAGGCGTTGACCGAGGCAAGCGCGGCAAGGAGCACGAAGGCCGCTGCCGCCAGTACATTGCTCAGCAGGACGGCGCGGACGGAGCCGGTCTGCCCTGCCCCGAAGATGGCGCGGCCCAGCTCTGCCGCCGCGACGCTGAGTGCCAGCGTCTGGGCCGAGAATGTCTGTTTTTGCTGCATTCAGGAACCCCTCCTTTGCCAGATGGTGAATGGGCGGCGGGACAGCGCCCGATAGTTGCGGCGGACGACGCCGTCACCCGAAAAGACTGCGCCCGAAAGATAGGGTACCCCCATCGCGGAGATGGACGTCAGTGCGGCCAACACGCCCAAAGCCGCACACACCAGACCTACCGGCCCGGCCAGACCGGCGGCCAGCGTAACGCCCAATCGCAGCAATGTGGCCGGTTCGTACAGCGATGGCGTCACAAAGACCGAGATGGCCGTGATGCTGGCTACGAGGATGACCGGCGTGCTCAGCAGTCCGGCCCCGATGGCGGCGTCACCGATGATGAGCGCTGCCACAAGGCTCACCGAGTGGCCCAGCGTCTGGGGCATCCGAAGCCCGGCCTCCCGGATGATCTCCAATAAGATGATGACCAGCAGCATCTCGGCAAAGAGCGGCAGAGGCGTCGCCTTTTCTGCTGCCGCGATTTTGAATAATAACTGCGGTGGGATGAGCTCGGGCAGATAGACCGCCAGACAGACAAAAACGCCCGGCAGGAAGATGCTGAGATAAAACGAGCCATATTTCAGGACACGCAGGAACGACGAAAAAACTGCTGTGGTGGCATAGTCGTCGAGGCAGTCGAAGTTCTCGCAGAAAAGGGACGGCAGCACCAACGCCGAGGGGCTGCCGTTGACAAGGATGACGATTTTCCCCTCGCAGAGCTTTGCGGCGGCGGACGCTGGGCGCTCGGTATAGCTCACCGGGGCGAACAGCCGCCACCTGGCCGGGAAAAGCCACGGTACAAAGTAGCTGGAATCCAGCAGGACCTCCGGCTTTGCCTCCCGGAGCGTCCGGCGCACCCGCGCCACTGCCGTCTTGCCGGCCTTGTCTTTGCAGTAGCAGATGGCGTATTCGGTCTTCATGGCACAGTCGGCCTGTGCGGTCTCCATCACGAGGGTATCGGTACGGATGAGGCGGCGCAGTAAACTCAGGTTGACCCGCAGCAGGTCGGCAAAGCCCTCCCGGGAGCCGCGAAGGTTTCCTTCCCCGGAGGGCTCTTCCACCGAGCGCGATTTCAGCCCCTGCACCGAGAAGACAAGCCCCTTTTTGCACCCGTCCAGCAGAAGCACGGCCATGCCGGCGGTCATGCGGCGGATGAGGTCGTCCATGTCCTTGACCGGGCCGTCCTCGGCGGGCAAGCCGGAATGGTTCATCAGCAAATCATACACCTGCGTGCCGGTGTGAGGCATCCGCTCCGGCTCGAGGCTGGGCGTGTGACGGGTGGCGGCGTCCAGTAAAAGCGACCAGAGTGACTGGAGGCTGGCCATATTGTCGAAAAGGACGATGGCCCCCGGGCAGTGATAAAGCTCGATGCGCTTGGCATAAAAATCCGCCGAAGCGCCAAACCTAGCGTTGAGCGCCGCCAGATTTTCTTCCAGCGACGAGGAAAGCTGCAGCATACGGTATCCCCCTTTGCCTGCCAGTATTCCCCTACCAACGGTGCTTATTCAACCCACAAGGAGGGCCTTCTCGTGAAGCTTCTGATTTTCCGTACTCTGCTCATCTATCTCTGCGTTCTGTTCGCCATGCGGCTGATGGGCAAGCGTCAGCTGGGCGAACTGCAGCCCGAAGAACTGGTATCCACCATCCTCATCTCAAATCTGGCGTCCATCTCCATCGAGTCGGAAGAAGTGCCGGTGACGGCCAGCCTCATACCCCTCTTCCTCATTGCGGCTTTGGAGCTGCTGGGGTCGGCGCTGAGCTTCCGCAGCCAGAAATTTTTCAACCTGATGTCGGGCCGTCCCAAGACGGTCATCCTGGACGGACAAATCGACCAGAACGCTCTGCGCACCCTCCGGCTGACGACTGCCGACCTGCTGGAGGCACTGCGCGGCAAAAACATCTTTGACCCACGGGATGTCTCCTACGCCGTGGTGGAGACGAACGGCAGTCTTTCGGCGGCACTGCGCCCTGAGAAAGAGACCGCTACCCTCGCTGACTTGCAGCTGAAGGTGGAGCACAGCCACGCGACCATCCCCTTCGTGCTGGACGGACAGGTGCTTGAAGAAAATCTGCACTGGTGCGGCAAAGACCGGGACTGGCTCGAGCGGACAGCGCAGGCCAATACCCTGCTGCCGGAGGAAATCCTGCTTTTAGTGGGTAACGAGACGGAGGACTATTTTCTGCTGAAAAAAGAGAGCCGCCGCAAGGGCAGCTCCCGGTGAGAGGTGTGGAATGAAGCGAATTTATGCGTGTCTGTGCATTGTGGCAGTGCTGCTGGGTATCGCCTTTTACAGCAGCTGGCGGGTGCAGAGGTTTGCAGAGGATATTTCGGACGACATCGACAATGCCATGGAGGCCATCCGGGACGAGGACCTCCCTTCCGCGCGGCAGGCTCTGGCCGAGGGCGCTGAACTCTGCGACAAAATGCGGGAAGGGATGAATCACCTGCTCCGCACGCAGGACTTCACAGAACTGGAAGCAGCCCTTCGCGCTGCGGACGGACATCTCGAACTGAACGCCCCCGAGGAAGCATTTGGTGAACTGCGCCGGGCGCAGGTTCAGGTGGAGACGCTGGAATGGCTGTCACGTAGGCTTGTGTAATTAAATCATTGAGACGCGGTTATATTTCGTGTAATCTATATTATTCGAAATATAGTCATTCTGCCCCAGCCCAAAATCAGTCTTATAAAATGGATTTCATCCGGTATTTCCATTGTGTTATCATTATTTTTCTCTGCGGCAATTCTATTTGCAAGAGGCTGCCATTAAGTGTCCCTGGCTATATGGATTTTTATATGTCCCATCTTTCAGCGTATCTTCCGAAGGATACAGACCTTATAGAAAGAGCTCTTTTCCCGTGCCCAAGAGGCGCAAAAAGCGCCCCATCCCCTGCCCTGCGGCAGAGAATGGGGCGCTCGTACTTTTTTACACTTTACTTCTTACGGTCGACCATCAGCTTTTTCAGCTCAGTGAAGAAGCTCTCGACGTCCGCAAACTGCTGATAGACCGAGGCAAAGCGGACATAGGCCACCTCGTCGATTTTCTTCAGCTCCTGCATGGTCAGCTCACCGATGCGCACACTCGTCACCTCGCGGTCATAGGTGCTCATCAGGGTCTGTTCGATGCTGCTGACGGCGCGTTCCAGAGACTCATAGCTCACCGGACGCTTGGCGCAGGCCCGAAGCATCGCGTTGAGCAGCTTCTGCCGGTCGAACGGCTCACGGGAGTTATCCTTTTTGATGACGATGAGCGGCACCGTTTCCACGACCTCGTAGGTCGTGAACCGCATATGGCAGATCAGGCACTCCCGGCGGCGGCGGATGCGCTCGCTGTCTTCGGTAGGGCGGGAGTCGATGACTTTGGATTCCTCAGCGCCACAATAGGGGCATTTCATGGTCGTTCCTCCTAGATTCAGGACAGATTTGCGTCAGGATAGAAGCTCAGTTTTTCTTTGCGCCCTTGCGCTCGCTCCAAGCCACCCATGCGGAGGTGGAGACACACAGCGAAGTATACACGCCGCTGAGCATGCCCATCATCAGGGGGAAGGCAAAGGTGAAGATGCTGTCCAGACCGTACAGTTTGGAGACGATGCACATCACAGCCAGAGCCATCACCGTAGTGACGGTGGTGATGATGGTACGGCGGGCAGACTGGTTGATGGAATGGTTGACCAGCTCTTGGAAGCTGGCCTTCTTGCCCAGCAGGCCGCGGTTCTCACGGATACGGTCGTAGACGACGACGGTATCGTTGATGGAGTAGCCGAGGATGGTAAGCATGGCGGCGATGAAATTGCCGTCCAGCGGGGCGCGCAGCAGCACGAAGGTGCCGAACACCACCATCAGGTCATTGAGCAGGGCCAGAACAGCCATCATGCCGCCGGTGAGGCCGCCGATATTCTTGAAGCGGTAGGCGATGTAGGCGAGGATGAGCACCAGTGCGAACACCACGGCCACCAGACTCTTCTGGAGGAACTTGGTACCCATTGCGGCGCTGACATTGCTCAGAGAGAGCTGTGCAAAGGAGTTGTCCGGGCAGCTCTCATTCAGGGAGTCCAGCAGGGTCTGCACTTCGTCGGTGGTGACAGTCTCGGTGCCGGGCATCGAGATTTTCAGAGTCTGCTCCCCTGTCGCGACGTTCTCGCCGGTCTGCAGGGTCAGGCCGTTGCTGCCCAGTGCTTCGGAGGCGGCCTTCTGGACGACAGACATCTCAAAGCTGTTCTCGTAGCTCAGGGTGATCATCGCACCGCCGGTGAACTCGGTGTCCAGATGGACGCCCAGCACCACAGCGCAGAGGACAATGGCTGCCATCAGGCAGGCGGAGAAGGTCAGGAAGCGCTTGCGCAGGCCAACGAAGTTGACCTGCTTCTTCTCCGCCGGGGTCTTGCCGGGAGCATCGGCACCGTAGAGGCGGGGGTCACGCAGAGCCTTGATAGAGGCAGCGCCCCGGATCATGATACGGGTAGCGAAGATGCCGAACACAAAGTTGAGCAGCACACCGGTGAGCAGTGTGTAACCGAAGGCGTAGATGGTGCCTGCGGTCGAGGGGCCGAAGGCGAAGAAGACGAAGTGCAGGGCCTTGGCGAAGAAGCCGTCAGACGGGCCGAAGGCACCCATCAGCACGATGGCGACGATGACGATGGTCACGTTGCCGTCGATGATGGGAGTCAAGCCGCGGGCGAAGCCGCTCTTGAGGGCGCCGTCGAGACTCTTGCCGCTGCGCAGCTCTTCCTTGATGCGCTCGGCAGTGATGACGTTGGCGTCAACACCCATGCCGATGGCGAGGATGATGCCGGCGATGCCGGGCAGGGTCAGGGTGAAGCTCTCAAACACCGGGAAGTAGCCGGAGACGAAGGCCAGGGTAGCCGCCACCTGACCGGCCAGAGCGATGCAGGCCAGGAAGCCGGGCAGACGGTACAGAGCCGTCATCAGAACCATGATGAGGGCGAAGGCGATGACGCCGGCCAGCACCATGGCGCTCAGGCTGTTCTCGCCCAGACTCGGGCTGATGGTGGAGTAGCTGTCCACCGTCAGCGCAAAGGGCAGAGAGCCGGAATTGATCTGGCGGGCCATCTTGACCACGTCCTCCTGCGTGAAGGGGCTCGACGCAGAACTGGTGATGATGGCAGAGCCGTCGGTGATGGCGGCGTTGACGCTGGCGGTCTCGTCGTCCAGCCAGATGCTGATGGTGCCGCCGGTCTGATACAGGCGGGTGGTCGCGTCGCCGAATGCCTTGGCACCCTCATCGGTAAACTTGAGCGCCACATAGTACTCGGAGCTGCTGCCGTTGACGGGGCCGTACTGGGCGGCTGCGCTCTCCACCATCGAGCCGTCGAGGACGAGCTCTCCGTCTGCGCTACTCCCCTCGCGGAAGGTCAGATAGGCGGTGGTGCCGATCTCCTCAATGGCGGCCTCGGGGTCGAACTCCGTCTCGCCCGACTGCCACGGGAACTCGAGGATGAGGCTGTCGGAGTTGTTGTCCACATACAGCTCATAGTCGGTCACATTGAGGGCGACCAGACGGTTCTCGATGACCAGCTGAGCAGCCTCGAGCTGGTCGTCGGTGGCGTCATAGCCGTCGGAAGGGACGAAGGTGACGTTGACGCCGCCCTTGATGTCCACACCAAAGCGGATGTCTTTCGCGCCCTTGATGTAGGTTTTGGTCACATCACCGTACTTGACTGCGACGCCAAAGAATGCCGTATAGACGAACGCCGCGATCAAAAGCACAGTGAGGACAAGTTGCCATGCTTTGCCTTTCGTTTTCATATGAATCGGGAAACCTCCAAATATAATAAGAAGCTGTTTTCATAACCATTGCACACCGCCCGAACTGCCTTTTGGCGCACTCTGGCTATGAAAACAACTTCCAAATCCCCTCTGCGCCGTCAGGGCGGCAGCACAGTGGGGATCTTGTGCGATGAATCAGGCTTTCTCGGCCAGCAGCTTCTCGACTGCGGCCAGACGGACGCAGACACAGAGCAGGTCGGACGCAGTCTCCACTTCGTCCAGGCTGGGATAAGTGGGCGCGATGCGCAGATGGGCATCGTCCGGGTCCTTGTGGTAAGGGTAAGCGGAGCCTGCGCCGGTGAGGGTCAGGCCGCAGTCCTTGCACAGCTGGGCCACACGCTTGGCGCAGCCGGGCATGACATAGAGGCTGATGAAGTAGCCGCCCTTGGGGTTCGTCCAGTGGGCGATGTCGCCGCAGGGAGTCAGCTCCTCGTTGAAGGCCGTCTTGACGGCATCAAAGCAGGGTACCAGACGGCGGCGGTGCTTTGCCATGTGGGCCAGAACGCCTTCCTTGTTCTTGAGGAAGCGGACATGGCGCAGCTGGTTCATCTTATCATAGCTGATGATCATGACCGAGAAGCGCTTGCAGATGTACTTCATCATGGCTTCGCTGCAGGCCAGTGCAGAGACGCCTGCGCCCGGGAAGGTGATCTTGCTGGTAGAGGTGAACATGAAGACGCGGTCCTCAGTGCCGTACTTCTTGCACTCGTTCAGCAGGACGGGGGTCTCGATGATCTCGTCCGTCAGGTGGTGGACGATGTAAGCCTCATCCCAGAAGATCTTGAAATCAGGAGCGGCGGTCTTCATCTTGGCGAACCGGTCGATGGTCTCGTCACTGTAGGTGTAGCCGTCGGGGTTGGAATACTGAGGCACACACCAGATGCCCTTGATGGTATCATCCTCAGCCACCAGCTTTTCAACAACGTCCATATCAGGGCCGGTCGGAGTCATGGGAACGCTGATGAGCTCGAAGCCGAACTCCTCGGTGATGGCGAAGTGGCGGTCATAGCCGGGTACCGGGCAGAGGAACTTGCGCTTCTCCACCTGCGACCAGGGGCAGGGAGACTCGGGGAAGCCGAAGCAGTAGCCCATAGAGATGAGGTTGTACATGATTTGCAGGCTGGAGTTGCCGCCCACAAAGACTTCCTCGGGCTTGACGCCCATCACGTCGCCGAACAGCTCACAGGCCTCGTGCAGGCCCTCAAGGTCGCCGTAGTTGCGGGCATCGGTGCCGGCGTCGGTGGTGTAATCGGTCATCTGCAGCAGACCCATTGCCAGGTCCATCTGGTGAGGGCCGGGCTTGCCGCGGGCCATATTCAGCTTCAGGCCCATTGCCTGAAATTTTTTGTACTTTTCTTCCAGAGCTGCCTTCTCGGCAGTCAGTTCGTCGCGGGTCATCTCAAAATAATTTGCCATAACACACACTCCTTTATCGTACTTTCTGTTTCCCACAAAATGTCCGGTGCCGCCATCCGCGGAGCAGTCCCATGCCAGTGGGCCGTCCCGGTATTCCCCTCGCAGCTCCAGACTTTTATAGTTTACTACAATTTGGTCTCGGAAACAAGTCAGATGGCACAAAAAAGCCCCGCCAAAAAGCAAAAAGCTTTCAGCGGGGCTGCTCTTCCCTGCTGTGCGCTGACGCTCAGCTCAGGGAAGACTGGCTCTTATAGCGCTTGCGCACCGCACCGTACTCCATGTGCGCTTCGCCGCCCTCCACGGTGTCCTCGTCGATGGTGACGCGGATGATGGTGGGGTCGTTCGGCACATCGTACATGATGGGCATGAGGATGTTCTCCATCACGCTGCGCAGGCCGCGGGCGCCGGTCTTGCGCTCGATGGTCTTGCGGGCGATGGCATGGAGAGCCTCGTCGGTGATGTCCAGCTCCACATTGTCCATCGACAGCAGCTCTTTATACTGCTTGACCAGACTGTTGCGGGGCTCCTTCAGCACGCGCACCAGCGCATCCTCGTCCAGGTCGTCCAGCACGGTGATGACCGGCAGACGGCCGATCAGCTCGGGGATGAGGCCGAACTTGACGAGGTCGTGGGGTTCGACCTTCCGCAGCAGGGCCTTTTCGGCTTCGCTGGAGTTATCCTTCAGCGCACTGCCGAAGCCCAGTGCGGACTTGTCGGTGCGGCGGAGGATATACTTGTCCAGACCGTCGAACGCACCGCCGCAGATGAAGAGGATGTTGGTGGTGTCGATTTGGATGAACTCCTGCTGGGGGTGCTTGCGGCCGCCCTGCGGGGGGACATTGCTGACGGTGCCTTCCAAGATCTTCAGCAGAGCCTGCTGCACACCCTCACCGCCCACGTCGCGGGTGATGGAGGGATTCTCACTCTTGCGGGTGATCTTGTCGATCTCATCAATATAGATGATGCCGATCTGAGCCTTCTGGACGTCGAAGTCCGCGGCCTGGATGAGCTTGAGCAGGATGTTCTCGACGTCCTCGCCCACATAGCCGGCCTCCGTCAGGGTGGTGGCGTCTGCGATGGCGAAGGGAACGCCCAGCATCTTGGCCAGCGTCTGGGCCAGCAGGGTCTTGCCGACACCGGAGGGTCCCAGCAGCAGGACGTTGGACTTCTGCAGCTCAACGTCTGCGCCCTTGCCGCTCAGGATGCGCTTATAGTGGTTGTAGACCGAGACGGCCAGCACACGCTTGGCCTCGTCCTGTCCGATGACATACTGGTCCAGACCCTCCTTGATCTCTGCGGGGGCGCTGCCGCGGCTGGGGCGGGAGCTGTTGCCGCCCGGATGATCCGGCTTGTCCGAGAGCAGGTCGGCGCAGAGGCCGATGCATTCGCTGCAGATGTTCACGCCGGGGCCGATGATCATCCGCTCCACTTCGTCCTGATGTTTGCCGCAGAAGCTACAGACCAGATCCTTTTCGTTTTTATCTCTGCCGGAATTGTTATTAGCCATAACCGTTTTTCCTTATCCTGGGTGTATTGCTTTCTGCCGCTCAGCGGTGGGTGATGACCTCATCGATGAGGCCGTATTCCTTGGCCTCCTGCGCAGAAAGGAAGTTGTCGCGCTCGGTATCCTGCTCCACCTTTTCCAGCGGCTGGCCGGTGTACTCGCTGAGCAGCCGGTTCATCTTGGCGCGGGTGCGGATGATGTGGTCCGCGTGGATCTTGATGTCGGTAGCCTGTCCGGACAGACCGCCGCCCTGACCGCCTGCAATCAGCGGCTGGTGGATCATGATCTCAGCGTTGGGCAGAGCGAACCGCTTGCCCTTGGTGCCGCTGGCCAGCAGGAATGCGCCCATCGAGGCAGCCATGCCCATGCAGATGGTGGAGACATCGCACTTGATATACTGGATGGTATCGTGGATGGCCATACCCGCGCTGATGGAGCCGCCGGGGCTGTTGATATACAGGCTGATGTCCTTATCGGGGTCCTGCCCTTCCAGATACAGCAGCTGTGCCACGACAAGGCTGGCGGAGGTGTCGTTGACATCCTCGCTCAGCACAATGATGCGGTCGTTCAGCAGACGGGAGAAAATATCGTAGGAACGCTCCCCGTGCGCCGACTGCTCGACAACGTAAGGAACAAAACTCATAGGGTTCGCCTCCTGAATGAAAATTATTGTGTTTGCAAAATTGACCGATACGGCAAGCGCACATGGGCCGTAGCCGTATCGGTCAATTTCAACAACCTTAGCTTACAGAGCCGGGATCACTCCCTGCCCTGTGTGACCTTGTGCGCCAGAATTACTGAGCGTCCTCGGTCTTCTCGGCCTCAGCGGCCTTCTCCACGACGTTAGCGTGGCTCTTGATGAAGTCGATGGCCTTGTTGATGGCCAGGTCGTGCTTCACCTCATCGACATTGATGAGCTCACGGACCTTGTCCTCTTCCATCTTGTACTGGTCAGCGATGCGCTTGACCTCTGCGTTCAGCTCGTCCTCAGAAGCCTCGATGTTCTCGGCAGCTGCGACAGCCTCCAGAGCCAGACGGATCTTGACCTGCTTCTCAGCCTGAGGCATGAAGGAAGCACGGAACTGGTCAACGGACTGGCCCATATACTTCAGGTAGTCCTCGAGGCGCAGGCCCTGCTGCTCCATGCGGAAAGCAAAGTCATTGACCAGCTCGTCCATGCGGACATCGTACATAGCCTGGGGGATCTCAGCCTCCATGCCGTCGATGACCTGATCGACCAGAGCGTTCTCGACAGCCAGGTCATCCTGCTTGTCCAGCTGCTCCTGATTGTTCTTGCGGATGGAAGCCTTGAACTCGTCCAGAGTGTCGTACTCGGAGCAGTCCTTAGCCAGCTCGTCGTCCAGAGCGGGCAGCTCCTTGTACTTGACCTCGTGCAGCTTGATCTTGAAGACAGCGGGCTTGCCGGCCAGCTCAGCAGCCTGATACTGCTCGGGGAAGGTGACGTTGACGTCGAACTCCTCGCCAGCAGCGTGGCCGACGATCTGGTCCTCGAAGCCGGGGATGAAGCTGCCGCTACCCAGAGTCAGGCTGTAGTGCTCAGCCTTGCCGCCCTCGAATGCGACGCCATCCACAAAGCCCTCGAAGTCGATGTCCACGATGTCGCCGTTCTCAGCAGCACCCTCGCGGGTCAGCTCACGGGCGTTGCGCTCCTGCACACGCTTCAGCTCGGCCTCGACAGCCTCGTCAGAAACAGTATGGACAGTCTTCTCCACAGTCAGACCATTGTATGCGCCGATCTTGACTTCGGGCTTGACAGCGACCTTGACGGTCAGGGTAGCACCCTCAGCCTCGCTGGCGGAGTCAACGCTGACCTCAGGACGGCCGACCGGCTCGATGCCGGCAGCCTTGACAGCCTCTTCGTAAGCTGCGGGGAACAGCTCGTTGATGGCGTCGTAGGTAAAGACATCAGCGCCGTACATCTTCTCGATGAGAGCCTTGGGAGCCTTGCCCTTGCGGAAGCCCTGAACAGGGTACTTCTTGCCCTCCTTCTTGAAAACATCGGCAACTGCAGCCTTGAAAGCCTCAGCGTCGATGGAGAACTGCAGCTCTGCCATGCTCTTCTCGAGCTTTTCGCACTTGATGAAATTCATTTGTGTATCCTCCACTCAAATATTCTATTGCGTTGGGGCAGCGGGAAAACTGCCGCCTGCAACCGCGCACCGCGTCCTTGCTGTTTGCGAAATGCGGGGACGCGCGCGCTCAAATTGGGTGCAACAATCGCGTCACAACCTATTATAGCACGGTCGTGATAGAATTGCCACCCCAAATTTTGACTTTTTGTCATTTCTGCGGTTCCGGTCTCTGCCTCAGTTGATGCGGTAGGGGCAGAACCGCAGACCATCCGCGCTGACAAGCTTGTAGCGGATGCCGTCCACATCGCCCTGCACCGCATAGCGGATGGCATTGCCGTGCAGATGGCCGTAGTAGCAGGTCCTGATGCCGTAGGCTTTCAGTGTTGCCACGATCTCGGGGGCGCTGGTGCCGGTGTAGACCGGCGGGTAATGCAGGAACACCAGCTTTTCCAGCCCGGGTTCTGCGGCGTCGAGGCTCATCTTCAAGCGGCCTATCTCCCGGTTCATCACCTTTTCGTCGTGAGGCTCCCCCACATCGAACAGCCAGCCCCGGGTGCCGCAGATGGCGTAGCCCTCCACGGAGTAGGAGTTGTTATGCAGGATGTGGAGCGTATCGAAGCCCTCGGCTTTCAGGTAGGTGTTCATCTTGTTGGCGGTGGTCCACCAATAGTCGTGATTGCCCTTCATGATGAGCTTCTGGCCGGGCAGCTGCTGCAGAAATTCGAAATCCCTGCGGGTATCGGTGAGACGCATGGCCCAGCTGATGTCGCCTGCGAGGACAATGGTATCCTCGGGCTTTACGAGCTTGCGCCAGTTGGCCTCCAGCCGCTCCACATAGCCGTTCCAGCCGGGGAAAACGTCCATCGGCTTGGAGCCGCCCAGGGAAAGGTGGGTATCGCCAAGCGCAAAAAGTGCCATAGTTTATTTACTCCTGTTCTGGTTTTCGTCAAGCCTGACAGCTCAGTGCCACCTCTGCGATCTGAGCCGGGTCGATGACGGTGCTGAACCGCTCGGCCTTCTGGCGCAGGACGGCGAGACTTGCGGGAGCGGTGCGGCCGGTGGCCTCTTCCAGCCCCTGCATGGCCTCAAAGTCGTTCTCGGGGGCAGTGTGGCCCAGAGCTTCCAGCACGCTGCGCGGGAACTTGAAGGGCGAGGCGGTGGAAAGCACCACCATCGGCACGCCGTCCCGCTTCTTCTGGGCGGCGACATGGAAAGCCACCGCCGTATGGGTGTCGCAGAGGTAGCCGTCCTTCTCGTAGCGGGCGCGGATCTCCCCTGCTACCTGTTCCTCACTGCTCCAGCCGCAGTCGAAGCTCTCCTGAATGGCCTTCAGCGTCTCGGGACGGACGGTGTAGCGGCCCGTCTCGTTCAGGCTCTTCATCAGGCCGGCCACTTCGGCATCGCTGCCGGTGACGTGGTAGAGCAGGCGCTCAAGGTTCGAGGACACGAGGATGTCCATGCTGGGCGAAGTGGTTTTATAGAACTCCCGCTTTGCGGTGTAAGTGCCGGTGGAGAGGAAGTCGGTCAGGACGTTGTTCTGGTTGGAGGCGCAGACCAGCTTGCCGACGGGCAGGCCCATCTGCTTGGCGTAATAACCGGCCAGAATATCGCCGAAGTTGCCGGTGGGGACGCAGAAATCGACCTTGTCGCCGAAGGCGATCTTTCCCGCCTTGAGCAGCTGGGCATAGGCGGCGAAGTAATAGACGATCTGCGGCACGAGGCGGCCCCAGTTGATGGAATTGGCGCTGGAAAGGCGGATGTTCCGCTCGGCCAGTCTGGCCGCAATGGCTTTATCCCCGAAGACCCTCTTCACGCCGGTCTGGGCGTCGTCGAAGTTGCCGCGCACGGCATAAACGGCGACATTTGCACCCTCCTGCGTGGCCATCTGCAGGCGCTGGATCTCGCTGGTGCCGCCCGTGGGGTAGAACACGGCGATCTCGACGCCCGGGATGTCGTGGTAGCCGTCCAGTGCGGCCTTGCCGGTGTCGCCGCTGGTCGCCACGAGGATGAGGGTCTTTTCGGTGCGGGAGAGGTTCTTCTTTGCCTCCACGAGGAGCTTCGGCATCAGCTGAAGGGCATAATCCTTGAAGGCGCAGGTCGGGCCGTGCCACAGCTCAAGGGCATAGGTATCGCCCTCCACCGGGGCCAGATGACCGGCCTTGCCGCCGAAGGCCTCACCATAAGTCGTGCGAGCAGCCTCAGCGAGGAAGTCTTTCGAGTAGTCGGTCAGATATTCGCTGACGACGGCAGCGGCCAACTCCGGATAATCCAGCTGGCACAATGCCTCCACGTCCACCTGCGGAAAGCGTTCCGGGACGAACAGGCCGCCCTCATCCGACAGGCCCTGTGCGATCGCCTGAGAGGCGGTCACAATGCGGGAATGGTCTCTCGTGCTGAAAAATTTCATCGTTATCGCTCCTTTTTGCCAGAAGGCCCATCACCTGGCCTCGTCGTGCGGCATCGGCCCAGAGCCGTTTTTCTGCCTTTCCCCACCGGCACTTCCTGCTATTTCGCGCAAAAAGCACCCTTTATAATATGTACCATCCAGCGCCCGCTGTCAAGAGGGACGACTTCGGCCACGTCGAAACGCACCGGCTCGTCGCTCTGATGGGTGCTTTGGAGATACCATGCGGCGGATGCGATGATACGGCGCTGCTTGGCGGCGTTGACCGCCGCAGCGGGGGTATCCAGAGAGTCTTTGGCGCGGGTCTTTACCTCGCAGAACACCAGTGTTCCGTCCGGTTCCCGCAGGATGAGGTCTATCTCCCCCATCCGGGTGTGATAGTTGTGGGTGATGAGGGCCGCACCCTGCTTCTCGTAGAAACGCGCGGCGGCTGCCTCTCCCCTGCGGCCAGTCCCGGCCCGGTCCATCACTTGCCCTCGGGCCAGTAGCCCTGTTTTTTGAGGAAGCTGCGGCGGTAGAACGGCTGAATGCCGTACTGGGCAATGAGCTCGTAGTGGAGCTTGGTGCCGTAGCCCTTGTGCTTTGCCAGCTGATACTGGGGATACTGCTTGTCCAGCTCCAGCATATAGCGGTCACGGCTGACTTTGGCCAGAATGGACGCTGCGCCGATGCTGGCGCTGGTGGCGTCGCCCTTGACCACCGGCTGTGCGGGCATGGTCAGCCCGGCCGGGATGCGGTTGCCATCCACAAGGACGAGGTTCGGCACGATGTCCAGCCCCTCCACGGCCTGACGCATCCCGCCCATGGTGGCATTCAGGATATTGTCGCGGTCGATGATGTCGGGGCCGACGAAGATGATCTTGTAAGCCAATGCCTTTTCAACGATTTGGTCGAAAAGAGCCTCCCGCTTTTTCTCGCTCAGCTTCTTGGAGTCGTTGATGCCGTAGACCGGAGCCTCGGGGTCAAGGATGCAGGCGGCCACGCAGACCGGGCCGCACAGCGGGCCGCGGCCTGCCTCGTCTACGCCCGCAAAACAGCCGTACTGTGCCCGGATGTCGGCATCGTAGGCGTAGAGCGGCGCGGAGATCTCCTCATCCGTCCGGTGCTTCATTCCTCGTCCTCCTCGGCAAAGTCGGCCATGTCGTCCCGCTGGGGCGGGCGCTCAAGGGAGATGCG
>OHST01000597.1_pt1 | contig 19469 bp, 13 predicted proteins | sample 1578841 | NCBI WGS metagenome assembly OHST01 (sample SAMEA3879593, study PRJEB24766) | human gut metagenome | biome: human-associated habitat; feature: feces | place: USA | collected 1985/1987 | reverse complement strand
CGGCGGCGGCCTTCAGGTGGTTTTCCGTGCTGGCGCGTCCGCCGCCGTAGGCGGTATTGCATTCGACGATCGTGCCGTCCACCTTCTGCACCAGCTCCTTGATAAGCTCCGGCTTGAGGAAGTTGTGCCCGCCGGGTTCCCCCGTCGAGAGTTTCACGGCCACCTTGCCCGTCGCCGGACGCTCCAGCGCCTCGTACAGGCGCACCATATTCTCCGGCGTGATGTCCCGCACGAAATAGACCTTGGGTGCCTCGGGCGCTTCTCCGCCGCCCTGTGCCGATCCGCAGGCCGGGGCCGTGAAAGGCAGGATCGACAGTAACGAAACCATATACATTTTTGTCATGTCTTGGGATTGTTAATTACGTAATAGGTACCTGAGCACCGCGTATCCTGCAAATACCTGTGCCAGCATACCGGGGAGCCCGATGCGGATGTCCTGCAGGGCGGCGGCCGCCGAGCCCGTCCAGGCCCATTCGCCCAGCGAGCCGAACAACTGGTAGAAGAGGACGACGCCCGCCAGCAGGGGCAGCGTCACACGCCCTGCCCGCCATGCAGCGAGGCTTGCGGCGACGGCCAGCAGCACCGATTTGAGCAGGATCACGGGCAGCATCGCCGCTGCGGGCATGCCGAACAGCGCCGAGTTCACCGCCGGCGAGAGCACGGCGGTCAGCAGGCCCACCCGCCAGCCGTATTTGTAGGCGCCGACCAGCGTGAAGAAATAGATCGGCAGCCACCGCAGGCCGCCCTGCGGCACGAGGTGGCAGATTTGGGGCAGGACGATGTTGCCTGCCACGAAGAGCGCCGCCGCGAGGTAGGTCTTCGCCTCGCGGTAGCCCGTCGAATAAAGTTTTACAGCCGTTGTTTCCATATTGTCGTTATTGGTTATGTCAAAAATAGTGTTTTCCGTCCGTATTTAAAAATCCAGGCATATGCCGCCGATGAAGGTTGCCCGCGGCATGGGGTATCCGGCGTTTATCTCGTAGCGCTGCGCCAGCAGGTTTTCGCCCCGGGCGAACAGCGTGAGGCAGCGGCTCACGCGCAGCGACGCCCGCAGGTTCCACAGCACGAAATCCTCGGTGTTCTCCGTGCCCCGGCCGTTGGCCTTTACCGAAGTGTAGAGCCCCGCGACGTACTGTACGCCCGTGCTCACCGACCAGCGGCCCCGGGCGAACCCGGCCTCGGCGTAGAGCTTGTGCTCCGGTGCGGCGATCACGGGGTTCTCCATGTGCAGGTAACTGTAATTGGCGGCGACCGACCAGGCCTCCGAAATGCGGTAGGCGGCCTGTGCCTCGACGCCGGCGTTGTCGATCTTCCCGGTGTTCATGTTCAGCGGCGTCGTCCCCTCGCGCGGCACGGCGACGATCAGGTTTTCGCCGTCTATGTAGAAGAGGTTGATGCCGTAGGTGAGCCGCCCGCCGAGCAGCCGCTGCGAATAGGCTATTTCGTAGTTCCACATCCGCTCGGGTTTCAGGTCGGGGTTCTGCGGCGGGAACATATACATCTCGCGGATGGTGGGGTAGCGGAAACCCTTCGAGGCCGAAGCCTTCAGCTCGATGGCGTGCGGCAGGTGGAACGAAAGCCCCGCCTGCGGGATCCACTCCGTCCCGATGTGCGAATGGTGGTCGACGCGCAGCCCGGCGTCGAAGGTCAGCCAGCCCCCGATGTCCTGCCGGAAATCGACGTAGCCGGCCACCTCGTCCTGCGACTTGTCGGCGATGTCGGAGCGCTCGCCCTTGCGGTCGCCCTCGACGTATCTGTTCCACGCCTCGCCTCCGAAGCGGTAGTAGTCCGCGCCGACGGTCAGCCGGTTGCCCCTGAAAAGCCGGGCGCTCTGGTACCACGATACGCCCATCATGTCGTCCCGTGAGTTGAAGCGGTAATCTTTCGGATTGTTCGTGTCGTTGGGGTCGACCGTGTAGCCGTCGTTGATCCGGTGGCGGCCCCAGTTGTAGAAGAGGCTCAGGGCCCCGGAAGTCCGGCCGTAGTTGTTCTCCACGGAGAGCGAAGTCATGCCGCGTGTGATGCGTTGGTCGGCATCGGCCATCGGGTTGGTCACCGCCCCGGGCTGCGAGGCGTTGAAGTGCGTCACATTGACGTCGGCCCGCACGTTCCACGCCTGCGAAATCTCATAGCCCAGCTTGGCATAACCGCCGTACTGCTCGAATCCCATGTCGGCGCGGTGCCCGTCGGTGCGGTTGTACGAGCCGCTGACCACCGACGTGAAACGTCCCTTGCGGATGCGGTTCGTCGCTTCCGTCTGCAATGTGTTATAGGAGCCGTAGCCGATGTCGGCATGGGTCTTCACGCCGTCCTCGCGCATCCCGCGGGTGACGATGTTCACCACGCCGCCCATCGCGTTCGAACCGTAGAGCACCGATGCCGGGCCGCGCAGCACTTCGACCCGTTCGGCCATCAGCGACTGGTAGGCATCGGCGATCGGGTGCCCCATCAGCCCCATGTACTGCGGGTGCCCGTCGATGAGCACCATCAGCCGCCCCGAGCCTCCGCTCAGCCCGCGCAGGGAGATGCCTCCCGCGGCGCCGTCCGACACGCCGTAGCCCATGATCCCGCGTGCGGTGGTGAACAGCCCCGGAACCTGCTCGGTCAGGGTCGGCAGCAGCGAAGGCTGCAAGCTTTGTTCGATCTTCTCCCGGCCGACCACCGACACGGTCATCGGCAGGTGGCGGATGTCCGACGCATAGCGCGCCCCCGTCACGACGACCGAGTCGATCTTCACGTTTTGCTCCGCCGGGGCTTCCGCCTGCGGCGTCACGGCGTGTACTGCGAGTGACAGCCCCGTGCAGAGCGACAGCAAACCCAATTTTTTCATTAACCTATCCATGTTGTTCCTTCATTTTCTGCATGAACCCTTCGATCAGCGGCAGGCACTCGGCGGCCGTCTCCGCCCCGGCGCAAAGCTGTTCCACGGGGCAGGTGCCCGTCCCGGCGCGGTTCATGATGCCGGGCACCACGACCGTGTATTCCACCGCGATGCCGGCTCCGGCGAGCAGCTCTAACGCCGGGCGGCTCACCACGTCGGCGAAAAGCCCCTCCACGCCGCCCAGCACCATCAGCGCCGCGGCGCCTTTGCCGACGACCTTGTCTGCGATGAAAGCGCCCCGCAGCAGTTGCGGCTCTTCGCGCAGCAGCCGGAAGAGGTCGGCCACGCCCCGTTCGCGGAATATCCGCATCGAATCCCCGTTGCGGATTACGCACGAGCATTTTTCTGCGAATAACAATTCGATAGCCTGTGTTTTTTGTTCTTTTGTCATGTTCGTTCGTGTCGCAAGTCCCTCCGCTCCCCGCCTTTCGGGGAAACGACCGTTTCCATAATGCAAAGATAATACGTCCTGACCTACTATCAGTTACCCCGATTACGGTTCATGCTACCATTTTTACCGGATGCCCGCCGCGTCCGCACCTGCGCGATGCGACTCCGTGTGTGCCGGGTGTTGCATGGGCGCCTGCATTTCGGGTCGGCCGTGCCTGCCCGAGTCCGGGTTGTCCCGAAGATTGGTGTCCCCGGAGTGTCCTGCGTCGCCTGGAAAGTTGAGGTACTCGGGCCATCCGGGATGCTCCGAGGGTTCTGTGCGCCCGGGTTGTCCGGAAAGAGGGCTGTATCCGGCAGCCTCCGTTCGGCTCCGTCCTGCTCTCGTGTCCTGACTTTTTCCGCATCCCGGTTTTCCCCGCGTCCCGGTTTCCTCGGTTTACCGTTTCCTTGTCCGGCGGCCGTCGCCGGATTCCCGGCTGCCGGATCGGCGGATGTATCGTTTTGTTTCGATTTATTTCGATGCGAAATCCGAAAAAAAGACGGAAACTGCGGAATCCGTGCTTCGATCCGGCCTGAAACCGGTGCTGAATCGCCTCGTTTATGCCGGTTTCGGCCTTCCCGAATCTATATAACATTCTGTACGGTGTATTTATAAGATGATTATTATCAATAAGATACGAAATTTTAATTTCTATATTATCGGTCGTTGCTCTTTACCTGCCCCTTTAAAATGGATACTTTTGTTGCTGCGCAGTGTTCCCGACTTGCGATTTGTAATTTTTTTTAAAAATTCCTAATCCATAATATCACAAACTAAACCTGCTAATCTATGAAGAAAACATTTTTACACTTGTTGCTTCTGATGGGTTGTGCCTGCTGTTTTCCGTCCTGTGTCGAGGATAAAGCGGAAGATGCGGCAGCCAGACTCACCGTGAGTAAAGTCAGCGTGGAGGTCATCCGAACCGGTACGCTGAGTACGGGGTCGAAAGCGACGCTGGATGTGCTGGCCAACCGGGGGTATGCCATTACCTCCGATGCGGATTGGCTTTCGGTCGACAAACCTACCGGGAAAGGCCGTGTGTCGGTCGTCCTTGATGTCAAGCCCAACGAGACGGAAGCTATCCGTGTGGGGCACCTCGCCGTCGTGAGCGGCGGGCTTTCCGAAACCGTAACCGTGACCCAGACGCTTGCCCCCGATACCGACGACGGGCTGGAAATCGACCATGTTTATCTCGACGACGACCTTTCGTGGTGCGAGCAGTTCGGCGGCCAGGATCAGGTGCAGTTCCCCGACCAGGGCTCCACGCAGGCCGTGCGCAACCATGCTGCGGCCAAGCTCAAATTTACGCAGATGGGGTACAGCGAGTACAATTACGGCGGCAATGCCTTCTACATGGCCAAGCACTACTTCAAGATGGGTAAGAACAACCAGCAGAACGGCCTTGCCATCGACATGGGCAAATATATCGAGAAAGGCAAGTCGTCCACGATTACCCTGACGTTCGACGCGGCTCCGGTCGTTTCGATTGACGGTACGGGCAGCGGCATGACACTGCGCGGTATCGACGACACGGCGGTGACCGTCGAGGTTTACGAAGGCCCCGGAACGGTCGACAGTCCCTCCCTGAAGCAGAGCGCGTCGCTTTCCATGTCGAGCGTTACCTCGTGGAACCAGTGGGTGAGCATGAAAGTCACGCTCTACGGCGTCACCGACCGCTCGCAGATCGTTATCCGCTCCACCCAGTTCGGTGTGTCGGGCTATCACCGCTGGTACCTCGACAACATTAAGATGGTCAAGGCTCCCCGCGACTAACAGGTGTCAATAATCATAAACAGAACCAACATGAATTTCAAGCATATGTTATTCAGGGCCGCATCCGCCCTGCTGCTCGTCTCGGGCCTCGGTTTTGCGGGGTGCGACGACGCTGATCCCGACGCGTTCCTCTCGGTTACCCGCCAGGAGATCGAAGTCGAATACACGGGCCTCACCACCGAAGGGGAAATGGTCAATTTCGACCTGGGTACGAACCGCTCGTGGCGTGCCTCCTATGTCGAGGAGTGGATCCACCTCACCCATACCGAAGGCGACCGCGGCCGCGTGCGTATTTTCCTCTCCATCGACGAGAACAATACGGGCGAGGACCGCACCGGTTTCATCATCTTCGAAGGCGACGGCGGCACGCGCCGTACGATAGCCGTGACGCAGAAACTCAAGGTCGATGCACTTTCCGTTACGCCGGCGAAGATCACCGTCGTGAAATCGGGTCTGCTCGAAACCGGCGAGAAGGCTGCGATCTTCATCTCCACCAACTGCGACTGGGAAATATCCGTCGCCGACGACAGCAAGTGGATCACCCCTGTCAAGACTTCGGGTGCTCCCGGAGACGAGAGCATCGACCTGGATATCGCCCAGAATACGACCGACGGAGTACGTACGGGTACGTTTACCGTTACGGCCGATTCGAAAACGGCGACCGTCACCGTCACCCAGAATCTCGAAGGACTGAAGGTTTCCGTCAACAGTTTTTTAGTCAATAAGTTCGGATTCTCCGACGAGGATCGCACGCCGCTTACCTTCACCGTCACGGCGGCCGAGGCATGGACGGCTCAGTCCGACGGCTGGCTGACGCCCAGCCCGGCTTCGGGCGATGCGGGCCAGACCGAGGTGACGCTCACCGTGGGCGAGAACACCACGGGTGCGCCCCGCAACGGAGAGGTGAAGATACTGACCTCGCTCACCGGCCTGGAGACCGTTGTCCGGGTCGCCCAGAATGCGAAGAACTCGCTCTTCGACGACGACGGCAAGGAGGTCGGCTATGTCTATTACGACGAGCCGTTCGACTGGACTTCGAAGTTCAAAGGTACCGACTGCGTGGGCGAACATACGCAGAATGGAGCGGTCAATATCTACTCGAAGGTGAACGGTCAATACGTAGTAGACAAAGCGTTTTCCGATGCCGGGCTGACCGATTTCAATCCCGGTGTACGGACGATTTACGCCTGCTCGGATTATCTCAAAATGGGTGCAGGCGACAAGCAGACCGGAATCATCCTGCCGGCTCTTGCGATTCCCGAGGGGCAGGCCACTGATATTGAACTGACGTTCGTGGCCGCATCGAATATCGGCGGCGACGGTACGGGCAAGCCCGACGCGGTAACCGTCACAGTCGCCATTCTCGAGGGCCCCGGCAGCATAAACGGCGATCAGGGAAAAGAGAGCGAGCCGATGACGCCCGGAGAGCATTGGGAATGGACACCTATGAGCGTGAAGCTTTACGGGATTACGGGTGAAACCCAGGTCGTCATCCGCTCCACCCAGCAGGGATTATCGGGTTATTACCGCTGGTACCTCGACAATGTCAAGATGACGAAAATCGCAGCCGAATAGTCCTGCGGTGACAAATCAATGAAAAACAAGAGAGAAAAAGATATGAAAAACAGATTTGCAGATACGGGGAAATCCTATGCAGGGTATTTTCTGCGTTTCGTGTTCTGCCTGGTGCTGACGGCGTCTGCGTTGTCCTCACAGGCGCAAAGCCGCAATCAGGTGAGCGGCAAGGTGACCGACACGGCCGGCGAGCCGCTGATCGGCGCCACCGTGGTGGTTGTCGGCACGACGACGGGTACGACCACGGGCATCGACGGAAGTTACACGATCAATGCCGCGGCTGACAGCCAGCTGAAATTCTCATTCATCGGCTATGCCGAGCAGACCGTGAATGTCGGGGCGCGTTCGGTCATCGACATCGTCATGGAAGACGACAGCCAGGTACTCAAGGACGTCGTGGTGATCGGTTACGGTACGATGGAAAAGAAGTCGGTGACTTCGTCCATCACCTCGATCAAGGGCGATGACCTGACGGCCGGCATGGGAGGTTCGACCATCGCCACGGCGCTCCAGGGCAAGGTTCCGGGACTTACCATCTCGGGCAGCGCCAGCCCCAACAGCAGCAATGATTTCCAGTTGCGCGGCATCGCGTCGGTCAATGCCAGCCAGAGCCCGCTCGTGGTTATCGACGGCATCCCGGGCGGCGACATGCGGGCGATCAACCAGGAGGACATCGAGTCGATCGACGTGCTGAAGGATGCTTCGGCGGGTGCGATCTACGGTACGCGTGCCGCCGGCGGTGTGATCCTCATCACGACCAAACGCGCCAAGCAGGGCAGTGTGACGGCCAACTATACGGGCGAGTTTTCGTTCGAGACCGTCCGCAAGTACCCCGAACTGCTCTCGTCGAGCGAGTATATCGAGTACGGTCTGGGCGAGGACTACGGCGCCGATACCGACTGGTATAAGGAACTGACCAACGATGCGCCCTTTTCGCAGCGCCATACGGTGAGCATTGCCGGCGGTACGGAGGTGGCTCAGGTCTATACTTCGTTCATGGCCCAGAACCAGAAGGGTATCGTCATCGGCGACAACCGCAAGGACTATTCGGGGCGTATCAACGCCCGGTTCAACCTCTTCGACGGCGTGGTCGAGGTGCGCGCCAACGCCCAGTTCCGCGAGGCCGAGCGCGACAACCGCAACTCGTCGGGCATCTTCAAGATGGCCTTCGGCCTCAATCCCACCATTCCGCTCTACGACCCGGCCAACCCCTCCAAGTACAACGTGGTCGGCAACGGCATCTCCGGCACGAGCTTCAACCCCGTGGCCGACATCATGCTGCGCACGAAAAACGGCAAAGACCAGTGGCTGCTGGCCGACGCCACCGTGAAGATCAACCTGATGAAGGGCCTCTCGCTGCAGGGAACCGTGGGTATCGACAAACGCCAGTACCAGGAATATACCTACGTTTCGCATGACCACAAGGAGTCGATCGACAACAGCCGCCGCGGCGGTGCGTCGCACAAGTTCAGCAAGGACAACCGCGTTTCGGTCGAGGCCTATGCCAACTACCACCGCGTATTCCGCGAAGACCATACGCTCGACGTCGTGGCCGGTTACAGCTTCTGGCAGGCCGGCGGCGAGGATTTCAGCATGTCGAACTACGACTTCCCGGTCGACGGCGTCGGCCCGTGGGACATGGGCGTGGGTTCGTACCTCACGGACGGCCGTGCCTCGATGGATTCGAACAAGGATCCCCGCGAGCGCCTGCTCTCGATGTTCGGGCGTGCCAACTATTCGTATAAAGACCGTTACATGGCTACGGTGAGCTTCCGCCGCGAGGGTTCCTCGAAGTTCGGCGTGAACAACCGCTGGGGTAATTTCTGGGCCGTTTCGGGCGGCTGGCGTCTCTCGAACGAAGCGTTCATGCGCGACGTCAGCTGGATCAGCGACCTCAAGGTGCGCCTGGGTTACGGCGTCACGGGTAACAACGGCTTCGGGAACGGCTACACGACCCGCATGTACAAAGCCAACGACATGTGGCCCACCAACGGGGTCTGGCAGCCCGGTTACGGTTCGATCCGCAATATCAACCCCGACCTGAAGTGGGAGGAGAAATCCGAGCTCAACTTCGGTCTCGACTTCTCGCTTTTCAACGACCGCCTCTGGGGTAAGTTCGACCTCTACTTCCGCCAGGTCGACGACATGCTCTATTCGGTCAATGCCCCGATGCCCCCGATGGTACACGATACGGTCATGAAGAACATCGGCAGCCTCGAGAACAAGGGTTGGGAGTTCGAACTGGGCGGGGACATCGTCCGCAGCAAGAATTTCCGCTATACGTCGACCCTGCGCCTGTCGCATAACAAGACCAAGATCAAGAGCATGGGTGACGACGGGTTCTTCCTCGACGAAGTGACCTTCCCCTCGCCGGGCAACCCGGGTACGGCCGTCCGCCTGCAGAACGGCCTCGAGCTGGGGCAGTACTTCATCTACAAGTACGCCGGGCTCGACGAGAACGGCAAGTGGATGATCTACGACAAGAACAACGAGATCGTGCCGGCCACCGACGGCAGCACGTCGAACCTCGTGGCCGAGAACAAACATTTCGTGGGCAATGCGATCCCCAAGGTCATCCTCTCGTGGGATCACACGTTCAAATACAAGAACTGGGATCTGTCGATCTTCCTGCGCAGCTGGCTCGGGTACGATGTCTTCAGCCAGGTGAACATGTACTACGGCCTGGCCAACGATTCGCAGCTCAACGTCCTCAAGTCGGCCTACACGCGCAACCGCAACATCAAGGACGAGAAGATCCTCTGCGACTACTGGCTCGACGACGGCTCGTTCCTCAAGATCGACGCCATCAACCTCGGGTATACGTTCAATCTGCGGAAGTGGACGCGTTATATTCAGTCTGCGAAACTTTACCTGACCATCCGCGACGTGGCCGTATTCACCGACTACAACGGCCTCAATCCCGAGGTCAACATCAACGGCCTGTACCCCGGTTTCGAGTATGTCAACAACACCTCGACGATGTACCCGCAGACGACCCGTTTTACGCTGGGCGTGCAGTTAAACTTCTAATTCCAAACCGAGAACCATTATGAAACTCAAACATATAATTGCCGTGACGGTCGGGGCTGCCGCCCTCTGCGCGCCTTCCTGCGACCTCGACGAGAAGTTCTACTCGGAAGTCACGCCCGATACGTTCTTCACCTCGCCCGAAAGCACCTATGCCGTGCTTTGCCGTCCTTTCACCCACTGGAAATGGTACATCGGTGCCGACCGGTGGTACCTCCAGGAGCTGACCACCGACGAGATGGTGTGCCCCAAGCGCGGCAGCGACTGGTATAACAGCGGCGAGTACTACCGCCTGCATTACCACACCTGGTCGCCCGACGACCGCTTCGTCGTCAATACCTACGACGGTACGACCGGGGGATTTCGCGTGCCCTGGAAGCCAAGTCCGACCTCCAGGGGGTCGATTACAACGCCATCGGGCTCAACGACGCCGTCAAGGCCGACCACATCAACCAGCTGAATGCCATCACGGCCTACTTCTACATGCGCGGCCTCGACTATTTCGGCGGTATGCCCATTTACTACTCGGTGGACGACGACCTGTGCGCCCGCAGCACGGCGCGCGAGACCTACGCCCATATCGAAACCCTGCTCAAGGACGCCATCCCCGCCCTGTCGAAGAAAACGACGCTCGGGGCTTCCGAAGACGGTTACATCAAGCAGGCTGCCGCTGCGGCGCTGCTGGCACAGCTCTATTTCAATGCAGTGGCCTACATCGGCGAGGAGCATTTCGACGAGTGCGCAGAGATTTGCCGCGACATCATCGGCGGTGTCTACGGCACCTACGAGCTGGACAAGACCTGGTACGGCCCCCACTGTTTCGACAACAACACCTCGCCCGAGGTGATCTGGACGGTGCCTTCGGAGAACTCCAAAGTCGAGTGGAACTGGTATTTCAAATATTTCTACCATTATTCGGCCTACGAATATTTCGGTATCGAGACCGCAGGCTACAACGGTTTCATGCTCACGCCGTCGCTCGATCCCCAGGGACGTTACTACACGCAGTGGAAGCTGGGCAGCCCCTACCGGAAATTCAACGACAAGGACTTGCGTAAAAAGCCCTACCGTTACCTGGGCAGCCGCAAATACGAAGGCATGTTCCTCGTCGGCGACCAGACCAACCCCAACAACCCTTCCCAGCAGTGCCTGGGGCAGAAGGAGTATAGCGGCAAGGTGATCAACCTGGTCGACCAGGTCGCCCGTTTCTCGGAAGTGGGCACCAAATACAATTCCGTCGCCGAGCTTACCTCGACGATGGCCGACGGCGAGGAGAATTCGGGCGTACGCCTGGTAAAGGCCCCTCAGCCCAACCTCGACGACAAGCTGCTGCGCTGGAATCCCGATTGCCCGGTCATCCGTCTCTCGGAGATCTATTACATGCTTGCCGAGTGCGAGCTGCGCGCCGGTGACAGGAAGACGGCCGCCGGCCTGATCAACCAGGTTCGGGGGCGCAACTTCGAGGGCGGTGTGGATCCCAACCCCGTGACGGCCGACAACCTCGACGAATACCGCATGCTCGACGAATGGATGATCGAATTCCTGGGCGAAGGACGCCGCCGTACGGATCTGATCCGCTGGGACAAGTTCGTGACGGAGTCCTGGTGGGATCATACGCCGCTCAACGACAAGAACAAAAACCTGTTCCCGATTCCCAACTCGGCGATTTCGGCCAACAACCTGATCGAGCAGAACCCCGGTTATTGATCCCCGGCGATCCCGGGGGCTCCCGGCTGTCCGGGGCCCCGGGGCAAGATATGAACTTTAAAAAACCGAAAAAATGATAAAATACATCAAATATCTATTGGTCTTCCTGCTGGCCACCGGCTTCGTGGCCTGCAGCGAGGACGAAGGCGCCCAGATTCTCGGCAGCCTCTACGAGAAGGTGGACATCACCCCCGAGCCCGGCATGAACCTCGTGGGCCGTGTCACCGACGGTACCGGCCCGATCGAGGGCGTGGTCGTGAGCGACGGCGTCACGGTGACGACCACCGACGCCCAGGGCATCTACCAGATGCGCGTGAAGCGGAACGCCCCGTTCGTATTCGTCTCCGTCCCCGCCGAATACGAAATCCCGGTGGAGAACGGCATGCCGAAGATCTATAAGAAGATCGCCATGGGCGACAACGACGTCGTGCAGCGCAGCTTCAAGCTCGAACGCACGGGCAAAAAAGAGCGTTTCACCCTGCTGGCGCTGGCCGATGTGCAGATCGGCCGCGACGACGAGGTGACGATGCTCGACAACGAGGTGCTGCCTTTCCTGATTCCCTACGTGCAGCAGGAACTGGAGGTTCCCGTTTACGGCATTTCGCTGGGCGACCTGGTCTGGGACAACATGCCATTCCACGAGGTTTACAAGCAGCGTATCCGAAAGATCGGCGTGCCCATTTTCCAGGTCATCGGCAACCACGACCACGATAAGGCCATAACCGTCGATGCCGATGCCGATGCCAGCTTCGAGGCGGCGTTCGGCCCCACGTATTACTCCTACAACATCGGCGACTGTCATTTCGTCGTGCTCGACGACGTGCTCTACACCGGCTCGTCCTCTTATACCGCCGATATCACGGACGAACAGATGGCATGGCTGGAGCAGGATCTGAAATATGTCCCCAAGGACAAACTCATCATCATCGGCCTGCATATCGCCACTTCGCGCCGCAACCGTCCCTCGAGCCATGTCGCCGATTACAAGGAGCTTTACGCCCTGCTCGACGGCTATAATGTCCGGATACTTTCGGGACACTCGCACAACAACTATACGACCACGATTTCCGAAACCATCGAGGAGAATACGCTCGGGGCGGTGATGGGTGCCTACTGGAACGGCGAGGAGCTGTGCAACGACGGCAGCCCCCGCGGTTACGCCGTCTACGAGATCGAGGGCAACCGGATCAGGAACTGGTACTATAAGGGCACTGCTTTCCCGCGCGAATACCAGATGTACCTCTACGGCCCCGGCGAGGCGGTTTCCGAAAAATACCGCGACGGCCTCATCCTGAACATCTTCAACTGGCATACCACCTGGACGGTCGAAGTGCAGGAGGATAATGCCGGCTGGGTGACGCTTCCGTCCGATTCGAACCTCAGGTACGAAATGGATCGCCGCGCTTACGACTTCATGTTCGGCGACACCAAACCCGAGCATCGCCCGACGGCCGAACCCGAATCCAACAACGACCACATGTTCTACTACAAACCCGCGTCGGAGTCTTGGGGAACGGTCACGGTGAGGGCTTCCGACCCCTACGGGAACGTATATACCGAGAGTATCCGCAACGAATAGGCCCATATATGAAAACACGTTTCTCCGCACTGCCCGTTCCGACGGTGCGGAGAATTTTTCAACCCATATCCCGATCCATGAAAACCCCTTTTCTGATTTTTCTGCTCTTCCTGTGCGGCGGGTTTTCCGCCGTCGCACAGCCCTCGGGCAACCCGCTCGTTTTCGGCGAGAACCGCCTGACGCTCATCACTCCGACGCTGTTCCGCCTCGAATTCGCCCACGACGGCAAATTCATCGACGACCCCACCTATTTCGCTTACGACCGGGGCAGCCTGCTCCCCGCGTCGGAGTTCAGGGTGCGGGAGCTGGGCGGGAACCGGTACGAGATCACCACCTCGGCCCTGCGCATCGTCTACGAGCACGACGGATTCCCGTTCGGACTGCATAACTTTGCGGCCTACTACAAGCTCAACGGCAAGGAAAAGAAGTTCACCAACCGCTGCATTTTCCGCAACAACCTCGGCGGCCCGGTCGAGACGCTCGACCGCGTTACCGGTGAGATTCCCATGCAGGACGGCCTGCTGAGCCGCGACGGCTGGTATGTGATCGACGACGAACGCTCCGACCTGCTGGTCGACGGCTGGCTTTGCCCGCGCGATACGAAAAGCCATGTGCAGGATCAGTACTGTTTCGTCTACGGCAACGACTACAAGGCCGCCCTTGCCGACCTGGGCGCCATCAGCGGCCACGTCCCCATGACCCGCAAATGCATCCACGGCGTATGGTACTGCCGTTACTGGGACTATACGTCGGAGGAGTTCCTTTCGATCATCGACGGCTATGAGGAGAACGATTTTCCGCTCGACAACCTCGTCCTCGACATGGGTTGGCATACCTACGATGCCAGGATCGGCACCGGGCATGCCGGCAGCCGCAGCTGGACGGGCTATACGTGGGAGCGCAAACGCATCCCCGATCCCGGGGCGCTGATCGCCGAGGTGCACCGCCGCGGCGTCACCGTGTCGCTCAATGACCATCCCCACGACGGCATACGCCCCCACGAGGAGATGTACGCCGCCTTCATGGCGGACATGGGGGCCGACCCCGCCCACCCGCTGCTTTTCGACCTCGGCGACCGGAAATACATGGAGACGTTTTTCAAACATGCACACCATGCCACCGAGGATATGGGCGTCGATTTCTGGTGGCTCGACTGGCAGCAGAATTACCTCTATCCCGAGGTGCGCGGCTACCGCTCCACGTCGTTGCAGTGGATCAACGAGCTCTACTACCGCCAGACCGAGCGCAACGGGCTGCGCGGCGCCGGTTACAGCCGCTGGGCGGGTTGGGGCGACCATCGCCATCCGATCCAGTTCTCGGGCGACGCCCAGGCCAACTGGGCGCTGCTCGCATTCGAGGTCAAACTCACCTCGGCCAGCGGCAACGCGGGCTGTTACTACTGGGCGCATGATATCGGCGGGTTCCGCGGCGAGCCGAACCCCGAGCTGACGGTACGCTGGACGCAGTTCGGCGCCCTTTCGGCCGCCCTGCGCGTACATTCGACCAAGGACGCGCGGCTCGACCGCCGTCCGTGGATCAGCGGCGAGCGCGAAACGGCCGCCATGCGCCGCATGTACCACATGCGCTCGGAGCTGATGCCCTATATTTACAGCAGCGTATGGCAGACCCACTCGACGATGGTGCCGCTCAACCGGCCGATGTATATCGACTACGGCAGCGACGAACGTGCCTACGATAACGAACAGGAGTTCCTTTTCGGGGACATCCTGCTCGCCGCCCCGATCACTTCGCCGGGCGAAGGTGCGGACAAGACAGCCTCGCAGAAGGTCTGGTTCCCGGCCGGCGACGTGTGGTACGACTATTTCACCCACGAACGGTTCGACGGCGGGCAGGAATGCCGCATCGCCAAGCCGCTCGAAGAGTTCCCGCTCTACGTCCGGGGCGGCTGGGTGCTGCCGATGCAGCCTTATACGCCGCGCCCCGCTTCGACGCCGCTCACGACGCTCGTCCTGCGCGTCTACCCCTCGGCGGGCGATGCCGACAATACCTATACGCTCTACGAGGACGACGGGCTGAGCCGCGATTACGAACGCGGCATCCATGCCACCACAGAGCTCAACTACCGCCGTGCGGGCGATGTGACGACCGTCACCGTCCGTCCCGCCGCCGGCAGCTACCGGGGGCAGGTGCCGCGCCGCGCCTACCGGCTCCAGCTGCCCGCCGCCGGGGAGTTCCGCCGGGTGAAGGTCAACGGCCGTACGGTGAAGCCCGTGTCCGACGGGCAACTGGGGTGCCCGGTGATAGAGATCCCGTCGACGGACATCCGCAAGGAGGTGAAGATCGAAATTTTCGGGTAATCCGTCCGGAGCCGATGTCCGGGAGGCGGTTCCCGTGTCCATGGTGGACGCGGGAACCGTTTTTTTTGTAAATTTGTATTCAAACCGTCGAGTCGATGAGAAAGCTGAACATTTCCCCCCCCCTTGTTTTTGTGGCCGGTGTAGCCCTGCTCTGTGCCTGCCATAAGAGCGAAAACGAGCAGATATTCGATAAACTGGATCGGGTTATTGCGAAAAAGCACCTCTACGAGGAGCGCTTCGTCCGCCATGCCGATTCGTTGCGCCGGGTGCTCCGCGCCGCGGGCGACGACACGCTGCGGTGGCAGACGGCCAACCGCCTGTTCGATTCCTATATCACTTACAATATCGACACGGCCGCCCGTTACGTGGGGCTGATGCACAATTACGCCGACGCGACAGGCAGCCGGGAGATGAAATTCCTTTCGACGACATGCGATGTTTCGGTGCTGATCGCCCGCAACAACATCGAAGAGGCCTACGAACGGATCCTTTCCCTCGATACGGTCGGCATCACCCGGCGGATGCGGGCCAGCTATTATACCCAGCAGATGGTGGTCTTCGGACGGCTCGCTTCGGGCGACGGGTCGGAGGCGCGGCGGAAGGCCTATGCCGATTCGCTTTTCCGGCTCCGCCACACCCGGATCGGTTTCGACGGCCACTCCCGTGTCACGCGGCAGCGGATGTACGCCCTCGAACTGATGGATCAGAAGCGTTATGACGAAGCCCTGGAGGTTTTGCTGCCGCTTTACGACCCTGCGAAATACAACAGCCGCACGCTGGCCCGCATCGCCTATAATATCGCCAACGCCTGCTATCTGCTCGACGACGTCGAACGGCACAAATACTGGCTCGCCACGGCGGCGATCTGCGACCTGCAAACCCCCGTCAGGGAGTACCTTTCCCTCTATAACCTGGCCCTGCTGATGTTCGAGCAGCAGGATATGGAGCGTGCGGCGCGCTATATCCAGTGTACGATGGCCGACATGCTTGCCTGCAATTACAACACCCGTATCTTCCACTCCAGCCAGGCCGAGATGATCATCAACCAGGCCGTCGTTTACAGCATCAATTCGCGCAGCCGTATCCTGACCGTCATGATCAACATTTTCATGGGGCTGTTCGTCATCATCGTGCTGCTGCTCATCCATACCCTGCGGCAACATGCCAGGCAGCGGCGTACCAACGCCCAGCTTTCCGCGGTCAATGCCCAGCTCAGCGAACGCAACGAACAGTTCCGGCAACTGAACGACTGCCTGCGCGACGCCAACAAGATCAAGGACAACTATGTGTTCCGCTACATGCTTCTGGCCACGCAGTACCTCGGCCGTGTCGACGAATACCGGGGCGAGCTGCTCAAAACCGCGAAGTCCGAAGGCTCCGAGGCGCTGATGCGCAAGCTGCGCTCGCCGTCGGACGTCGACCGCGACTACCGCGATTTCTACCGGATCTTCGACGAGACCTTCCTGGGCATCTTCCCCGATTTCGTCGAGCAGGTCAATGCGCTGCTCGAGGAGCCGGCGCGGTTCCCCGTGCGGGCCGACCGGACGCTCCCTACCGAGCTGCGTATCCTGGCCGTCATGCGCCTCGGCATTACCGACAGCGGCCGCATCGCCGGTTTCCTCAACTGCGCTTCGGCGACGGTCTATACCTACCGCACCAAGCTGCGCAATTCGGCCCTCGGTTCGCGCAGCGATTTCGAGAACCGGATCAGGCATATCGGCCTCTGAGGAGGTCGGTGCCGGGTTCCCGAAGGGCTTCTGAGGGCATTTTGCCCAGTCTATACCGAGCCTTTGACGGCCTTTTGCCGAGCCTCTGACGGAATTCCGCCGGGTCTTTGCCGGGCTCCTGCCGGGGTGCGCCGCGAGTTCGTGGCACACTCCTGCCGCAAGCCCGGCACGATCCCGGCGTTTACTCTTCCCCGCGCACGATCACATAGTCGCCGGGCGTGAGCGACATCCCGCCGAGCCCGTCGAGGACGCCTGCCTTCTGCCGCTTGCCGTCCGAAATGCGGTAGAGCGTATATTTACCCTCTTTCCACGCCTTGAGCCCGATGCTCATCGTGTTCGGCGTGTCGTAGTCGAGCGCGCTGACCTTCGTCTGCAGTCGGCTGTCCCACGGCTCCCGGAGCCATCGGTGGTTGGGTTCCAGCGTGACGAACAGTTCGCCGTCCCGCTCGTCGATGAAGTAGATGCCCGTCCCGGTGTAGGTCACCAGCGGCGAACTGCCTATGCCGACGATGCTCCTGACCCCGTCGCTGACATTGAGCGGGCACCATTGCGTCACGTCGCCCGAGTGGTAGAATTTTTCCGGCGAGGAGAAGATGCTCACGTCGCGGCTTTTCGAGATGGCGAAGTTGCTGCCCAGTTGTTCGTTGACCAGACGGTCATACATCTGTCCCAGCGGGGTGGATTTGTAGATTTCGCCGGCCACGATGAAGCTGGCGGCTTTTTTCGGCGTGCACGTGAGGCTCAGGAAATGCGAACCGCAGTGGTAGGGGGCGTATTCCTGCATGGTGTAAGTCCACATCGAAGCACACTGCACGCCCAGCGCCCGGAAATACTGTGCCTGTATGGGGTAGAGATAGGCGCTTTGGTTGAAGAAGGTCTCAAATTCGTAGACGGTTTTCGCTTTGCCGGCGTATTCGGGGAGCAGGAGCCACCCGTAGCCGTTCACGTCGTCGAAATACTGGTTGAACCAGCCCGAATAATCCTGCGACGTGAGGTCTTTGGGATTGCTCCAGTAGTCCTGTGGCACGAGATCCTGCCCCGGATAGTTGCAGCAGGCCACGGCTTCGGCCTTCGAGGCGAGGGCGCCTTTGAAAATATCCGGGTTGCCGTTGCGGTAACGGTGCCAGTTGTGGCTCCAGACGACGGGCTGCTGCGCCCCGGCCTCCCGGATGACGTCGTACATGCCGTCGATATAATCCCGGATGAGTTCCTCACGGAAAACCGCATACGAAGCGTCGTTGTCCTGCTGCCCGTTGCCGGCCGCCCAGGACTGGAAATCGGCGTAGGCGGCGGGGTTGGACTGTATGTCCGTATAGCTGAAGGCTTCGGGTTCGTTGATCAGCTCCCACAGGGCGATGTGTTTCTCGGCCGCATAGGTCGTCCCCGAATAGTTGTTTTTGCGCGTGAGCAGCTGGCGGACGTAGTTTTTCGATTTCCGGACGACCTCCTTGTCGTGTACCCACTCCTGGCGGGCAGCGGTCATGAATACCGAATTGGGCACGTAGCCGCTGCCCATGTGGTTGATAAGGGCCAGCGTAATGTAAATACCCCGTTCGGCAGCTTCGGCGACCATGTAGTCCAGCACGTCCAGGTAGGGCGTTTCGACCAGGTTGCCCTCCGCATCGGTGAAATCGGCGGGTGTCAGGTGGCAGCGGATGACCGAAACCTTGAGTTTGGATACCTCTTCGAGGTTGTTGTGGGCCACGCGCCTCAGCGCCTCGGCCGTTTGGGGTATCCCGTGCCTCTTGAGGCGGTCGTTGTATTCCCAGCTCAGGCAGGGCTGGAAGTTGACGCCCCATAACGAGAGCTCCCCGCCGTCGGGCGCATATATTTTCCCGTTTTGTACCGATACGTAATCCCCCGTCGCGGGTGGCGTCGGCGGCGTGGGCGGGTTGGGGTCGGGGGTCTGGTCGGTTCCGGAGTTGGAGCAGCAGGCCAGTGTCATCACCAGGCCTATTGCAACGATAAAGCGTGTCTTGATCATGGTTCGGGTTTTTGTTGGTTTCGTTCCGTTTTCAAATATAGGTTAAATCCCGTACACCCCGGCCTGCGAGAAGGCCGGGGTGCCGTGCCGCGTTATTTTTCCCAGGCGAGTTTGGGGTAGCCGCCGCCCGCGCTGCCCAGCGTCCGCCAATAGGCGGCCGGGGCTTCGGCCGTGGTTCGCCATGCCTCATGCGTCGAGGGCTGGGGCCATGCGGCGCCGAATTTCGCATTTCCGGTCTGGCTGCCTCCGCCGCCTGCCGGGATACCCTCCAGGTCGCCGTTCCAGTAGCAGTGGGAGATGTTGCCCGAATTGTGCTCGCCGACGATCGCCCCGATGGCGCTGTCACCCGTCACCTGTCCGATGTGGTAGCAGGCCGTGATAGTTCCCTTGTGGAACCCGCAGATGCCGCCTGCCCCGGCCCATCCCGAGGTCTGGCTCTCTATCAGCCCGTCGTTGTGGCAGGCGATG
>OHST01000591.1_pt1 | contig 19615 bp, 13 predicted proteins | sample 1578841 | NCBI WGS metagenome assembly OHST01 (sample SAMEA3879593, study PRJEB24766) | human gut metagenome | biome: human-associated habitat; feature: feces | place: USA | collected 1985/1987 | reverse complement strand
CGGGGCTGTGCTTGGCCAGCATCTTGATAAACTCGATGCCGATGACGATGTCCAGCGCCCGCTGTAAGAAGATGCTCACCTCGGCGTCGTTGCCGTCGAACAGCAGGCCGGGCATCCACTGCAGCAGCGGCACCATCGACAGCAGCAGGCCGATGAGGACGAGGCCGGACAACAGGATCTCGAGCAGGGTGGCTGTGCTGATGATCCTGTTGCGCAATTCGGCGCGGCTGTGGCTTTCAACACGGGAATTGGACATGGGCAGGGACCTCTCTTTCAAATTTGACCGGAAAGCTTTTGCAACAGTTCGATTCTATTGTAACAAAAGCGAAAAACGAAGTCAATTTCTCCGGCTGGGAAAGTTGACCAGCATGAAAAACTGGAATCGAAGACAGACAAAAGGGGCCGTCCGCACCCGGAATGGAGTGCAGACGGCCCCTCTTTGTGCTGAAAAGGCGGCTTAGGCCTCCGCAATGGCTTCGATCTCACAGAGCACGCCCTTGGGCAGGTCTTTCACGGCCACGCAGCTGCGGGCGGGCTTGGAGGTGAAATACCGGGCGTACACCTCGTTGAAAGCGGCAAAGTCGGCAATGTCGGCCAGGAAGCAGGTGGTCTTGACCACCTTGTCAAAGCCCACGCCGGCAGCCTCGAGGATAGCGCCCACATTGCGGCAGCTCTGGTCAGCCTGTGCGGCGATGCCCTCGGCGACTGCGCCGGTGGCGGGGTCTACCGGGATCTGGCCGGAGGTGAAGACGAGACCGCCCACGGTGTAGCCCTGAGAGTAGGGGCCGATGGCGCCGGGAGCTTTTTCGGTGCGGATGATGTTCATATCGATTACCTCACATATCATAAATAGGGGAGTCTCCCGCCAAAAGGGGAGCCGATGAAAAAAGTCTACCACCAACGGTCCCCGCCGTCAACGGCCAGCAGGGAACGGCCCCGGAATTTCCGGAAAAAAGGGGATGTAAAATTATTTGGAAAAATCTGTGCAAATCATCTTGACAAGAAATAAACTTTTATGATAAAAATAGAGCATGAAAGTAACATTTTTGCAGAAAAACGCAGGCGCAGCGCAGGCAGGAAAGCCGGCTTTGCGCAGGCGCGTTTCTTTTTTGCAGAAAAAGCGAATTTCTGAACCCTCGGAAGGGGCAGAAAGGATAAGATATGTCGATTTTGGTAGATGATTCAAATAAAACAGCCTGCCGTGCAGCGGAGGCTGGACTGCAGCAGAAAAACTGTGCTGCGCTGGTGCGCCCGGCGGGTACGGGCAAGGGCTGCATCGTGTGGGAGCTGCTGGATGCCCACCCCGAGATGCGCGTGCTCTGGGTGGTGTCCTGCGCTGCCCGTCTGGAGCTGCGCCGCGCCCTGACAAAGCGGCTGGGCCGGACGCTGGGCGGCCGGGTGCGGCTGATGAGCTGCGAGCAGCTGGCCGTGCAGAATGCGCTGGGCTGGGTGGCGCTGGCTGAGTTCCGGCCCGGCCTGCTGGTGCTGGACGGCTGGAGGGAGATGAGCGCAAAGGACTGGACCGACTGTGTCCAGCCCCTGTTCCGCCTCTGCCCGGGGGCAAAGCTGCTGGCTCTGGGAGAGCCGGACGCCCCGGGCGACAGCTGCCGCGCCGCCGAGGAGATGCTGGCCGACGCCATCGTGGAGCCGCTGGCGCTGGGCGGGGCGATGGCCGAGGGCCTGCTGCCCATGCCGGCCTCCTATACGGCCCTGCTCTGGCCGCTGGAAGATGCGATGGCCCGCCTCCGTGCCGAGGTGAAGAACCTCCATCTGCCGGGCTGCCCTGACCCCAACGCCGAGAAATATCAGGCTCTGAGCCTCGCCGTAGAAAAGCTTCCGCCGGTGGAACAGCTGCTGGCGCAGTGGCTCCCGGATGCTGCAGGGCGCTGCCTCGTCCTCTGCGAGGATGATGCAGCGGCGGCGCAGACCGCAGAGCAGGCCGAGAAGCTGTTTGGTGCAGGAACACATATTTATAAGGATGCAGAAGGCTTTGCGGCCGATGAAGCGGCCACCCTCCGGCTGCTGGTCTGTACCAACGGCCCGGCGGTGCAGGCTCCGCTGGCCGGGATCTCGGGCGTGGTGCTGGTGCGCCGCAGCGCTGGACCGGCCGCATACCGGCAGATGCTGGCACGCGCCCTTGCGGCCTGCGGCAGTGTGCCGGTGGCAGAGCTGAGCGCGGCCTTTGAGGCGCTGACCTGTGTGCAGCAGCTGCGGAAGGAGTGCAGCGCGGCGGGGGCAGAAGCCTTCCCGCTGGAAGAGCCCCTTTCTGCCTGCCGCCGGGCTTACCGGCAGCTCCGTCGCGCGCTGGACTCCGACTGGGAGCGCTATTATGCCGCCGCAAAGCAGATGACGGCAGAGGGAAAGACGCTGGACGTGCCTCGCGCCTACCGCTTTGGGGGCGTGGCCGTGGGCCGCTGGCTGGAAAACCAGCGCCTTGTCCGGGCCGGAAAGAAAAAGGGACGCCTCACCGCCGAGCAGGCCGCCCGGCTGGATAAGATCGGCATGAACTGGAAAAAGCGGCTCGAGCTGGCGTGGGAGAACGGCTGTGCTTCGGCCCAGCGGTACCGCGGCAGCCACAGCGACCTGCTGGTGCCGGTCCATTATAAGGATAAGGACGGCTTTGCACTGGGCGAGTGGATCGTCTACAACCGCCAGCGCTATCTGAGCGGGAACCTGCCGTCAGACCGCGTCGAGCGCCTCGAGGCACTGGGCATGGTGTGGGACACCGGCAGCATCCTCTGGGAGAAGAGCTATGCCGCCGCCGTCCAGTATTATCTGGAAAATCACACGCTGGAAATTCCCGTCAAGTATGTCACACCGGACGGTATGGCGCTGGGCGTCTGGCTGGGCAGTCAGCGTGCCGCTTATAAAGAAGGTGTGCTGACCGACGCCCAGATCGAAAAGCTGGAAGCGCTGGAGGTGGACTGGACGAACCGGAACGACCGCAAGTGGCAGACCGCCTACGAGGCCGCCGTGAAGTACCACGCCGCCCACGGGAACCTCGACGTCCCCACCGAGTACACCGACGAAGACGGCATCCTGCTGGGCAAGTGGGTGTCCCGCCAGCGGTACGCATGGCAGAACCCCGAGCGCAGCAGCGCCCGGGTGACGCCGGAGCGGAAAGCCCTGCTGGACGAGCTGGGCATGAACTGGGAAAAGACCGACTCGTGGCAGCACCGCTACGAGCTGGCCGTGGAATACAAAAAGGAGCACGGCAGTCTGGCCGTTCCGGCCCAGTACCGGACGGAGGACGGCATCTGGCTGGGCAGCTGGCTGTCCCGTCAGAAGCAGATGCTGCGGGAGGGCAAAAAGCTCTCCACCGAGCGCCGCGCGGCCCTGAAAGAGCTGTTCAAGGGCGAAAAAGGCCGACGCCTCAGCGCCCCGGTGCCGCCCGCGTGCAGCGTGCGGGAGCAGAACTGGCTGGACAACTACCAGAGCGCCAGGCTCTACGCCGAGAAGAAGGGCAGCCTCCTCGTGCCTGCCGGATACGTGGACGAGAACGGCTTCCGTCTGGGCGTCTGGATCTCGAACCTCCGGGCTGCCCGCAAGGCCCGGCCCGGCTCGTTCCAGGTGACACCGGAGCATATCGCTCTGCTGGATGCCATCGGGATGCAGTGGGACGCCCGGGAGGCCAAGTGGGCCGGGGCGTTCCGCCGTGCCGAAGAGTACTGCGCCGCCCACGGCGATCTGCTGGTGCCGGTGAACTATAAGACCGAAGACGGCTTCTGCCTCGGCGACTGGGTCCGCCGGATGCGCGAAAACTACGCCTGTGCCGAGAAAAAGCTGACGGCGGAGCGCATCGCAAAGCTCGAAGCGCTGGGTATGGTCTGGACCGTGCCGCAGGAGGGCTGAGATATTGCATTTTAGGGCGGAGTGTGATATACTTCACCTCGTCTGAATAGAAAACAGCAGGTGCCTGCCGCCGGGGCTTCGTCCCCGGCCGGGAGGGTAAAAGGGAAGCGGGTGCGAGTCCCGCGCGATCTCGTCACTGTGATAAGGGAGTCCGTTGCCTTGGCGCTCAGCGCCGGTCACTGGAGGCTTTGCCTCTGGGAAGGCGGCAGCGGGCGGTGAGCTTTCAGTCAGGAAACCTGCCCGCTGTTGGTACAGGAGCGTCCGGCTCCGGATCACGAGGAATTGGTCGTACCAAAAAGCCCAAACGTTCAAAGGGTCTTTTTGCTGTGCCTTCCGCGCGGTGAAAAGGCTCTTTTTTCGTTTGAGCTGGCCCCCGTTTCGTACCCTTTCTATCGGAAACGTACATTCCACACAACAGAAAGGACTCAAACAATGCGTAAGGCAACCAACAAGAACTGGCAGCGCGTCACCGCCGCTGCCGCCGCACTGGCCCTGTGTGCCGGTGTGCTCACCGGCTGCGGTGCATCTTCTTCCACTGCCGCCGGCAGCACCGCCGCAAGCTCTGCCGCCGCCAGCGGAGTGAGCAGCGAGGAGGCTGATGAAGTGGCAGCAAAGAATGTGGCAGACCTCATCGACGCCATCTATGTGCAGGAGCGCAACGAGAACACCGACGCCCAGTGCGAGGCCGCAAAGGCAGCATGGGACGCCCTGACCGACGCCCAGAAGGAGATGGTCGAGGGCGAAGAGGCAAGCCCCGAGTATTTTGGCCGCGACACCGGCGACGCCTCTAAGGACGACCCCCGCAACCAGGACAACATCGGCGACAAGGAGATCCTGGTCGTCAGCTTCGGCACCTCCTTCAACGACAGCCGCGCAGCGGACATCAAGGGCATCGAGGACGCCATCCAGGCCGCATATCCCGACTGGTCTGTCCGCCGTGCCTTCACCGCACAGATCATCATCAACCATGTTCAGGCCCGTGACGGCGAGAAGATCGACAACATGGAGCAGGCTCTGGAGCGCGCTGTTGCCAACGGCGTGAAGAATCTGGTCGTCCAGCCCACCCACCTGATGCACGGCGCGGAGTACGACGAGATGATGGAGATGGTGGACAGCTACCGCGATAAGTTCGAGTCCGTCGCCATCGCCGAGCCTCTGCTGGGCGAGGTGGGCAGCGATGCCACCGTCATCAACGCCGACAAGGAGGCTGTCGCCAAGGCCATCACCGCCGAGGCCGTCAAGACCGCCGGCTTCGACAGTCTGGACGCCGCTGCTGAGGACGGCACCGCTTTCGTCTTCATGGGCCACGGCACCTCTCACACCGCAAAGGTGAGCTACACCCAGATGCAGTCTCAGATGAACGCTCTGGGCTACAAGAACGTCTTCATCGGCACCGTCGAGGGCGAGCCGGAGGAGACTGCCTGCGAGAACGTCATCGAGGCTGTCAAGGCCGCCGGCTACACCAAGGTCGTCCTGCGTCCCCTGATGGTCGTTGCAGGCGACCACGCCAACAACGATATGGCGGGTGACGACGAGGATTCCTGGAAGAGCCAGTTCGAGGCCTCCGGCGAATTCGACTCCGTCGAGTGCCAGATCGCCGGTCTGGGCGAGGTCGCTGACATCCAGCAGCTCTACGTCGCACACACCAAGGCCGCTGTCGATTCCCTGAACGGCTGAGCTAGGAAGCCGTTTTCGTAATCATTGCACACCGCCCGGGCGGTCTTTTTGCTCGCATACTGCGTTGCTTTCCCTTGCAATCCGCCCAGGATTGCTGCGGAAAATCGCCTTGCCTGCGTGCAAAAATCCTCGCCGTTTGGTGCACCCTGCTTGCGAAAGCAGCTTCTGACTCTATGATTGCCCGGAAAGGAGTGCCTTTTCGGGCAATTTCTTTTTCGGCCTGCTTTGAATTCGGGCCATTGCGTGTTATAATCTTTTCTGTAAAATAGATACTTCGAGGTATATCATCATGAAACTGAACCGTAAATTTGCTCTTCTGCTGGCCGGCGCTGTGCTGGCTGGTTCTCTCACCGGCTGCGGCGCATCCGGCGCCCCGGCCAGCTCTGCCGCTTCCTCCGAGGCTGCGGCCTCCTCCGCCGTGAGCGAGGCAGCTTCCGAACCGGCGGCAGAGGCCGCTCTGCCCGACGGCGTCTACACCGCCGACTTTGACACCAACAGCTCCATGTTCCATGCCAACGAGGCCAATGACGGCAAGGGGACCCTGACCGTGAAGGACGGTCAGATGACCTTCCACGTCAGCCTCGTCTCCAAGAAGATCGTCAACCTCTACGTCGGCATGGCCGCTGACGCCGAGGCCCACGAGGGCGACTGGCTCCAGCCCACCACCGACACCGTCACCTACTCCGACGGCACCTCGGATGAGGTCTACGGCTTTGACATCCCGGTGGAGGCTCTGGACGAGGACTTCCAGCTGGCCATCCTCGGCTCCAAGGGCAAGTGGTACGACCATACCGTCCGTGTCGCCAACGCCCAGCCTGCTGCGGCGGAAGCACCTGCCGACGGCACCTACACCTGTGACGTGACCCTCGAGGGCGGCTCCGGCCGTGCCACCGTGGACAGCCCTGCGGTCCTGACCGTGGCCGACGGCAGGATGACCGCCACCATCGTCTGGTCCAGCCCCAACTACGACTATATGCTGGTGGACGGCGAGAAGTATCTGCCCACCAACACCGAGGGCAACTCTACCTTCGAGATCCCCGTCGCGGCTCTCGACACCCCGCTGGATGTGGTGGGCGATACCGTCGCCATGAGCACCCCGCATGAGATCGAGTATACGCTGACCTTTACGCTGAATTAAACCTCTCCGTCATCGCTCCGCGATGCCACCTCTCCTATCGAGGAGAGGCCTTGGCATTCCGTAAAGCTTTATCTCTTCGCCAGAGGCTCCCCTCGCTAGGGGAGCTGTCGAGCGACAGCGAGACTGAGAGGTTGATAAAGGAGGATAAACCCATGGATTTCAACAAAGCAGCTCTGGAAATGCACGAGACACACCACGGCAAGGTGGGCATCGTGAGCAAGGTGGAGGTCAAGAACCGCGACGACCTGTCCACCGCCTACACCCCCGGTGTTGCCGAACCCTGCCGCAAGATCAAAGAGAACCCCGACGACGTCTACAAGTACACCTTCAAGGGCAATATGGTGGCCGTCGTCTCCAACGGCACCGCCGTGCTGGGTCTGGGCGACATCGGCCCCGAGGCAGGCCTGCCGGTCATGGAGGGCAAGGCTGTGCTGTTCAAGGAGTTCGGCGGCGTGGACGCCTTCCCCATCTGCATCGACGCCCACGACGCGGCCAGCGTCATCGCGGCCTGCAAGGCCATCGCCCCCACCTTCGGCGGCATCAACCTCGAAGACATCAAGAGCCCTGAGTGCTTTGAGATCGAAGAGACCCTGGAGCGTGAGCTGGACATCCCCGTCTTCCACGATGACCAGCATGGCACGGCCATCGTCGTGACCGCCGCCCTCATCAACGCCCTGCGGGTGGTGGGCAAGAAGATGGAAGACGTCCACATCGTCCTGAACGGTCCCGGTGCTGCCGGTACGGCCATCATCAAGATGCTGATGACCGCCGGCGCGAAGGACATCATCGCCGTGGACCAGTTCGGCACCCTGTACAAGGGCTGCAACAGCGCCGAGGCCCACAAGAACTGGCTGGGCGAAGTGACCAACCCCCGCCAGATCAAGGGCGGCCTGAAGGAGGCTCTTGCGGGCGCAGACGTCTTTATCGGCGTGTCCAAGCCCGGCATCCTGACCACCGAGCTGTGCAGGACCATGAACAAGGACGCCATCGTCTTTGCCATGGCCAACCCCACCCCCGAGATCATGCCCGACGAGGCCAAGGCCGGCGGCGTCCGCGTCATGGCCACCGGCCGCAGCGACTTCCCGAATCAGGTCAACAACGTCCTCTGCTTCCCGGGTCTGTTCAAGGGCGCATTGAGCGTCCGCGCCCGCGACATCAACGACAAGATGAAGCTGGCCGCCGCCTACGCCATCGCGGACCTCATCACCGACGATGAACGCAGCGAAGAGAACATCATCCCCGGTGCCTTCGACCCCCGGGTGGCTGAGGCTGTGGCGAACGCTGTGGCAGAAGCTGCCCGCGAGAGCGGCGTGGCCCGCCTGTAAACGGAGGGAGCTCCTATGAGAACCATTTCCGCGCAGCAGATCACGGACACCGTGGCCCGCCTCTGCATCGAGGCCAACACCCGCCTGCCCCGGGACGTGCAGGGAGCACTGGACAAGGCCCGGGCCGAAGAGCCCTGGCCGCTGGCAAAGAACACCCTCGACCTGCTCTGGTCGAACCTCGCGGCGGCGAAAGAAGAGGATCTGCCCATCTGTCAGGATACCGGCATGGCCTGCGTCTTCGTGGAGCTGGGTACGGACGTCCACATCGACGGCAGCTTTGAGGCTGCTATCCATGAGGGCGTGCGGCGGGGCTACACCGACGGCTATCTGCGCAAGAGCATCGTGGCCGACCCGCTGCGCCGGGGCAACACCGGCGACAACACCCCCGCCGCCATCACGGTGCATCTGGTGGACGGTGACGGCTGCACCATCACCGTCGCCCCCAAGGGCTTCGGCAGCGAGAACATGAGCCGCATCCAGATGCTCAGGCCCGCCGACGGCGTGGAGGGCTTCAAGAAGTTCGTCATCGAGACGGTCAGGCTGGCCGGCTCCAACCCCTGCCCGCCCATCGTGCTGGGCGTCGGCGTGGGCGGCAGCTTTGATAAAGTGGCATATCTCGCCAAGAAAGCTCTGCTCCGCCCGCTGGACGTCCCGAACCCCGACCCCTATTACGCCGACCTCGAGAAAGAGCTTCTGACGGCCATCAATGAGCTGGGCATCGGCCCTCAGGGCTTCGGCGGCAGGACCACCTGCCTCGGCCTCGCCATCGAGCAGATGCCCACCCATGTGGCCGGTCTGCCGGTGGCCGTGAATGTTTCCTGCCATGTCACCCGGCGGGCATCTGCGGTGTTATAAGAGGGCCAGCCCTCTCAGTCTCGCGTTGCTCGACAGCTCTCCCAAAGGGAGAGCCTTAAAGCGTGGCGGGAAAGTAAAGCCTCTCCCTTTGGGAGAGGTGGCATTGCGAAGCAATGACGGAGAGGGCAAGCCCGTCTCCCCAAGCTCCATAAGTACGACTTATTACGAAAATATGAACAAAAACCCGAAAAAGCCCTACCGTTCCCGGTCCCGGTCTGCTATAATTTTCTATGCTTGTTACAAAAACCTGAAGTGAAGTAAAGGAGCCAGGAGTATGATAAAAAGCGCTGAACTGGAAAATTCGGCATACGAGTTTGAGGCGAAAATGCCGCTGCGCCACGCTGTCCCGCTGGGCTTGCAGCATGTGTTCGCCATGTTCGTGGGCAACCTCACCCCGCTGCTCATCATCACCAGCGCCTGCGGCCTCGTGGGCGGTGAGTTCGCAGACCTGCAGGTGAGCCTGCTGCAGAACGCCATGTTCGTGGCGGGCATCGTCACGCTGGTGCAGCTGTACGGCCTCGGCCCTGTGGGCGGCAAGGTGCCCATCATCATGGGTACCAGCTCGGGCTTTCTGGGCGTGTTCAACAGCGTGGCTGCCACCATGGGCGGCGGCGTCACGGCCTACGGCGCCATGATGGGCGCATCCATTCTGGGCGGCCTGTTCGAGAGCGTGCTGGGCGTCTTTCTGAAGCCCCTGCGCAAGCTGTTCCCGCCGGTGGTCACCGGCACGGTCGTGCTGTCCATCGGCCTGTCCCTCATCTCCGTGGGCGTCAACTCCTTCGGCGGCGGCAACGCGGCCAAGGACTTCGGCTCGGTGGAGAACCTGCTGCTGGCCGTCTTCGTGCTGGTGGTCATCCTCCTCTTCAAGCACTGGACCAAGGGCTTCCTCAGCTCCTCCTCCATCCTCGTGGGCATCGTCGCGGGCTATCTGGCAGCCATCGTCATGGGCTTCGTCCTGCCCACCACCGGCGTCACCGCCGACGGCGTGGAGTTCACCAAGGCATGGGTGCTGAACTGGAACAAGGTCGCGGAGGCCAGCTGGTTCGCCATCCCGCAGCTGGTGCCGGTCAAGATCGTCTTCGACCTCCGCGCCATCCTGCCCGTCATGATCATGTTCATCGTCACCGCCGTGGAGACGGTGGGCGACATCTCCGGCGTCATGGAGGGCGGCATGGGCCGCGAGGCCACCGATAAGGAGCTGAGCGGCGGCATCATCTGCGACGGCCTCGGCTCCACCGTCGCCGCCTGCTTCGGCGTCCTGCCCAACACCTCCTTCAGCCAGAACGTGGGCCTCGTGGCCATGACCAAGGTGGTCAACCGGGGCGCACTGGCCACCGGCGCCGTCTTCCTGATGCTCTGCGGCCTCATCCCCAAGCTGGGCGCACTCATCTCCATCATGCCCCAGGCCGTTCTGGGCGGCGCTGCCGTCATGATGTTCTCCTCCATCGTGGTGTCGGGCATCCAGCTCATCACCAAGGAGAAGATGACGCCCCGCACCCTGACCATCGTCTCTGTGGCGCTGGGCGTGGGCTACGGCATGGGCGCAAACGCTAGCATCCTCGCCAACACCCCCCAGTTCGTCCAGCTCATCTGCGGCGAGAGCGGCATCGTGCCGGCTGCCTTCGTGGCCATCCTGCTCAACTGCCTGCTGCCCCGCGATGAGAAGTAAGCGTTGGAGCGCTGCGGCCTCCCTGTCTTTGCAGGGAGGTCTTTTTGTGCTATAATTTCCCCAGTCTTATGAGAGGGAAGGAGGACTTCTATGGAACCGCAAACTGCCGCCCGCTATCGTCTTCTGGACGAGCTGCGGGGACTCGACCTCATCAGCATGATGCTCTACCACGGGATGTGGGACGTGGTGTTCCTCTTCGGCGTGGCCCAGAAGTGGTACACCGGACGCCCGGGCTTTGTGTGGCAGCAGAGCATCTGCTGGGTCTTTATCCTGCTTTCGGGCTTCTGCCTGCCGCTGGGGCATCATCCGTTCCGGCGGGGAGCCGTCGTCTTCGGGGCAGGGGCGCTGGTCACAGCCGTCACCCTGCTCTTCCTGCCCGAGGAGGTGGTGTGGTTCGGGGTGCTGACCCTGCTGGGCTCGGCCATGCTCCTCACCGCCGCGCTGGACCCGCTGCTCCGCCGCGTCCCGCCCGCCCTGCTGTTCTGGGGGACCTACCCCACGATGAACGGCTTCTGGAACCTGCCGGGCCGCCGTCTGGCCCTGCCGCAGGCCCTCTACGCCAGCTGGCCCACGGCCTATCTGGGCTTCATGCCCAAGAGCTTTTTCTCCACCGACTATTTCCCGCTGCTGCCCTGGCTGTTTCTGTTCTGGACGGGGTACTTCCTCCACCACCTCCTGGGCCGCGAACGCCTCGCGCCGCTGCGCCGGTCGGTCTGCCCGCCGCTGGGCTGGATGGGCCGACACTCGCTGGTGCTCTATCTGCTCCATCAGCCGGTCCTCCTGGGGGTGCTGACGGCGGTGTTCCGGCTGGCGAGAGGGGGGTAAGGCTTCTGGAAAAGTTAGCCTCTGTGACCGCTTGACAAAGCAGCGGCGCTGTGGTATCCTATGGACAGTTAGAGAAATCTAACTGAAGAGATGCGTCTGAGCCTGCTTCCGACGCATTTTTATGGAGCAAAAAGTTAGAAGCACCTAACCCAATAAATCAAAAGTGAGGCTGAATATTATGAGCAAAGTAGCAATCGTATTCTGGAGCGCCACCGGCAACACCGAGACCATGGCAAACTGCATCGCAGAGGGTGCAGGCGCTGCCGCCACCATCGTCCCCTGCGCCGAGATGGACGCAGCAAAGCTGGGCGAGTATGACGTGGTGGCCTTCGGCTGCCCCGCCATGGGCGCTGAGCAGCTGGAGGAGAGCGAGTTCGAGCCGATGTTCGCGGGCCTCGAAGGCTCTCTGAACGGCAAGAAGGTGGCCCTGTTCGGCTCCTACGGCTGGGGCGACGGCCAGTGGATGCGCGACTGGTGCGAGCGTGTCAAGGAGGACGGCGCACAGCTGTTCAGCGACGAGGGCCTCATCTGCAACGAGACGCCCGACGACGACGCTCAGGCTGCCTGCCGCAAGCTGGGCGCTGATCTGGCCAACTGGTAAAAAATAACACCGGCCCATCCTGCATCATCCCGCGTCCTTGGGGCAACCTAGGGACAAAGAGGTGATGAATGAATGGAAAACACAGGTGTCCGCTGTGATGTCTGCGAGTGCCGCCACAACGTGGGGAGCAGCAAGTGTGACCTGCCCGAGATCACGGTGACGGAGCGCTGCACCTGCTCTTCTCAGCAGGTGGACATCCCGCACTACTGCCAGAGCTACGAGAAGAAGTAATCTGCGCAAAAAAGACCTCTGCCCGACAGCCGGGCAGGGGTCTTTTGCTGTCAGAAGCTGTTTTCATAGGCGGGGTGCAATGCTTATGAAAACGGCTTCTCTAGTGAAGGCTGACGCCGAAGGTGGGCAGGCTGCGCAGCAGGGTGCCGACGCCGTGCATCTCGTAGATGCCGAAGCCCAGAGCGCTGGCGGCTACGAGGTTGTCGGCCCGGTCGTCGATGAAGATGCACTCATCGGCCCGGAGATGGTACTTGTCCAGCAGGGCCTGATAGATGCGGGGGTCGGGCTTGTTGATCTTCACTTCGCAGGAGGCCACGCCGCCGTCGAAGAGGCCCTCGAAGTCCCGGCGCATCAGCAGGTCCAGCACGTCCTCGGGGATGTTGCTCAGGTAGTAGACGCAGTAGCCGCGCTGCTTGAGCTGCTCCACCAGCGTCTGCATCCGGCGGCGGGGGCGGAGCATGCTCATCCAGTCGTCCAGCACGCCCTCCACCTCGAAGCCCCGGCCCACGGCTCTGGCCCGCTGGAGCATCCGCTCGTTGGCCTCCCGGCGGGTGATGCGGCCCGCGTCCAGCAGCCGCCATTCTCTGCTGCCGAAGGTCAGGTCGTAGACCTCCTCTTCCAGCCCCCGGTTCCCGAACAGGTCGATGAGGTACCTGTGGGGGTCGAAATCCACCATGACGCCGCCGAAGTCGAACACGATATTTTTATACATCGATGATACCTCTTAAAAAAAGTTGGAGTCTCACTGCACCCAGTATAGCACATCCGGGGCGGTGTTTTCCAGTCCTTTTGCATGGTCCGGCCCGCACCGGCATAGGATGGGACTGTAAGGGGGCGGGGGAGATGACCTTTCGGGAGCTGTGCAGCAAGGAAGTCGTCCAGCTGAAGGACGGGGCCTGCCTTGGCCGGGTGGACGATCTGGAGCTGGACGCCGACACGGCCCGCATCGGGAGCTTGCTTCTGCTGGGGCGGCCCCGGCTCTTCGGGCTGCTGGGCCGGGACGAGACCCTGACCATCCCCTGGGCCGACATCGAGCGGATCGGGCTGGACGCCATCCTCGTGCGGACGGACATCCCCGCCCCGCCGCCCTCCCGCGGGGGACTGCTGGATAAATTGCATCAGTGGCTGAACGGATGAAAGATTTTCACCCGTTTTTTGTCCGTCAGGGCTGGATTTTGGAGGCGGGATGATTATAATAGAGGACTGGGGCGGAGTCTGCCGCTTCAAATAATACGAAAAACGCAGAAGTGAAAGGAACTTCTTTATGACACACCATCCGAGTGCTGCGTCCCTCCGGCTGCACGGGGCGCGGCTGCTGTTTCCGCCTGTGGCCACCCTTCTGTTCCTGCTGCTCACCGAGTACATCGCCCGCGGCACCCTGAGCGGAGATACCTTTGTGCAGTACATCTTTCCCCACGAAGAAGCCTATCTGCTGGCGTGGGGGCTGCTCTTCCTCGTCTGGATGGCGGTGGACTGGCTCACCCGCTTCGCCCCGCTGGCCACCCTCCTGTCGGCCCTGCTGGGCTGTCTGCCCGCCACGGTGGACTTTTACATCCTGCAGCTCCGGGGCGAGCCCTTCCTCCCGTGGGACCTGATGCAGGTGTCCGAGGCGGCCGGCGTGGCCTCCGCGGCGGGCATCCACGTCCAGAAGAGCATGGTCGTCTCCGGCGTCGTGGTGCTGGCTCTGACCGTCGGCTCCTTCTTCCTCTACCGGGGGCGTCAGAAGCTGCCCTGGGTGCAGCGTCTGGCGGGCTTCGCGGCCAGCACAGCGGCCGTCTGCGCCCTCATCTTCGGGGTGTTTTTGCAGCCTGCCGTCACCCAGTCGCTGGGCATCCTGCCCGACGCATGGATGCAGGACCGCTACTACCGCTATTACGGCGTCATCACCAGCTTCCTCACCAACCTGACGAATCTGGAGATCGACAAGCCCGAGGATTACTCGGAGGAGGCCGTCAACGCCATCCTCGACGACGTGGAGGCAGGGGAGAAGTACACCACCGGCCCGGCCTGGCCCGGCTCCTACGCCGCCCAGACCCCGGCAGACGAGCGGGTGAAGCAGCCCACCATCCTCTATGTGATGGATGAGTCCTACTGGGACGTCTCGGAGCTGGAACAGTACGGCTTCCGGTTCGACACCGACGTCTCGGCCAACCTCCACGCTCTGCAGCAGACCAGCGCCTATGGCCGGGTCTACAGCCCCAGCTTCGGCGGCGGCACCTGTGACGTGGAGTTCGAGGCCCTGACGGGCTACTCGGTGTCCTATCTGCCCAGCGGCAGCAAGCCCTACCAGCAGCACGTGACGAGGCCCATGTTCGCCCTGCCCAGCTACCTCAAGACCCAAGGGTATCAGACGGCGGCGGTCCACTGCTTCTGGGCCAGATACTGGAGCCGCGACACGGCCTACCCCAACCTCGGCCTCGACGACTTCATCAGCCTCGAGAAGATGCAGGGCGTCCAGAAGGTGCGCCGCCACTACTGGACCACCGGCCTCGTCACCGACGACTCCATGGCAGACCAGATCATCGGCCAGTACGAGACCATGAAGGCCCGGTCCGACGCCCCCGTCTTCCTCCACGCCGTCACCATGCAGAACCACACCAATTATAATAAGGACAACTACCCCGACGACCAGCGGGTGAAGGTCACCGAAGCCCCGGCGGGCCTCAAGGCCAGCACCGTGGGTGCGCTGGAAGACTTTGCCACCGGCATCCGGGACGCCGACGCCATGCTGGGCAGGCTGACGGACTACTTCTCGCAGGTGGACGAGCCGGTCATCCTCGTGTTCTGGGGCGACCACTACAACCCCATCGACTCGGGCTACGACATCTACACCCGCAGCGGCTATGCCAGCGGCTCCAGCGCCGACCCTCGCCTCCATCAGACCACCCTGCTGATCTGGTCGAACTACTCCGACCGGGCGGTGGACCTCGGCACCATCGCCGCCTACGACATCTCGCCGGTGATGATGGAGCTGTTCGGCCTCCGTCAGCCCGCCTACTTCCAGTTCCTTGGCCGTCAGCTCCGGGCCGCCTACCGGGCCAACACCCGCGGCACCATTCTGGAAAAGGACGGCACCGCCTCGAACGAGCTGACCCCCCTGCAGCAGAAGTGGAGCGATGAGCACTGGCTGCTCCAGTACGACCTCATGTTCGGCAAGGGCTACGCCCTGAGCCGGATGGGGCTCGAGGAGCTGTCCGAGGGCGCAGATTGACGAAAACCTACGATTCTTTTTAGAAAAAAGCACGAAAACCCCTTGCAACGGCCAGAGGTTTGTGCTATTATTACTTAGCATTACACACGCATCACTATGCCCTTTTGTGCCCAAAAGGGTGGAGGGCAGTCTGCAACCGTCCGATACGGCGGCAGATCACGGTGTGCGGAGGCAAAACAAATTTTGGAGGTAATTTTACTATGGCAGTCGTTTCTATGAAGCAGCTTCTCGAGGCAGGTGTGCACTTCGGTCACCAGACCCGCCGCTGGAACCCCAAGATGGCGAAGTATATCTTCACCGAGCGCAACGGCATCTATATCATCGACCTGCAGAAGACCGTGAAGAAGCTGGACGAGGCTTACAACTACGTTAAGGAAGTGGCCGCAGAGGGCGGCGACGTCCTGTTCGTCGGCACCAAGAAGCAGGCTCAGGAGTCCATCCGTGACGAGGCTCTGCGCTGCGGCATGCACTATGTCAATGCTCGCTGGCTGGGTGGTATGCTGACCAACTTCCGCACCATCCGCAAGCGTATCGACCGTATGGAGCAGCTGGCTAAGATGCAGGAGAACGGCACCTTTGAGCTGCTGCCCAAGAAGGAAGTGGCCAAGCTGGAGCTGGAGATGGAGAAGCTGGACAAGTACCTCGGCGGCGTCAAGAACATGAAGACCCTGCCCAAGGCCATGTTCATCGTTGACCCCCACAAGGAGCGCATCGCTGTTGCTGAGGCCCGCAAGCTGAACATCCCCATCGTGGCTATCGTTGATACCAACTGCAACCCCGACGAGATCGACTACGTCATCCCCGGCAACGACGACGCTATCCGCGCTGTCAAGCTGATCGCTGGCGCTATGTCCAACGCTGTCCTGGAGGGCAAGCAGGGCAACCAGGAGGCTGCTCCCGCTGAGGAAGCTGCCAACGCTTGATTTCCCCAAAAGTAAATCGCAAACAGTGACTAACGTGTAAGGGAGAATTGAAAAATGGCTATTTCTGCAAAGGACGTTATGGAGCTGCGTAAGCAGACCGACTGCGGCATGATGGAGTGCAAGAAGGCTCTGACCGAGGCTGACGGCAACTTCGAGAAGGCTGTCGAGATCCTGCGTGAGCGTGGTCTGGCTACCGCCGCCAAGAAGGCAAGCCGCGTGGCTGCCGAGGGCATGGTCTACGCCGATTACTGCCCCGAGTGCAAGGTGGGCGTCGTCATCGAGGTCAACGCCGAGACCGACTTCGTCGCCAAGAACGACAAGTTCGTCGCCTTCGTCAAGGAGGCCACCAAGGTCATCATGAAGCAGGACCCCGCTGATGTCGAGGCTCTGATGGCATGCAAGACCGAGAACGGCGAGACCGTCGATGAGGCTCTGAAGAACCTCATCCTGGTCATCAAGGAGAACATCAAGGTCCGCCGTTTCGTCCGTTACGAGGGCGTCTGCTCTGCATACGTCCACGGCGGCGGCACCCACGGCATCCTGGTCAACTTCGAGACCACCAACGGCATCGAGGCCAAGCAGGGCGGCACGTTCTCGTTCGGCGTAGGTAACGACGGCCTTTACAGCCTTTCGTTCAGCCTCTCGACGGGCCTCACGAAGAGCGGCTGGGCACTGTCGGTACTCGGCGCGAAGCGCTGGGGCGACGGTTACATCCAGGGAACCAACTTCGAAGGCTACAACTGGTTCGTCAACATCTCGAAGCGCATCAACGACCGCCACCAGTTGTCGCTGACCGCCTTCGGCGCCCCGCAGAAGCACGCGCAGCGCCATGCCCTCGACGACGGACTGAAGATCGAGGAGTGGCAGAAGGCCAAGAACTTCATGGGCGAAAAGGACATGTACCGCTACAACGCCGAGTACGGTTTCGACAAGAACGGCAGGCAGCGCTATTCGCACTTCAACGAATACCACAAGCCCCAGATCTCGCTGAACCACCAGTGGCAGATCGACTACAAGTCGTCGCTCTCGACGGCGCTCTACATGTCGATCGGACGCGGCAGCGGCTACTCGGGCCAGGGCCGCACCTCGGCAGACCGCAACATGTGGAAGGGTACCAACTACGGCGTGCTGAACACCACCTTCCGCAACCCCGACGGCACGTTCGCCTACGACAAGATCCAGGAGATGAACGCCGCCAGTCCCGACGGTTCGCGCATGATCATGTCGAAGAGCAACAACAACCATATGTGGTACGGGCTGCTCTCGACCTATACCAACCAAATCTCCAAGTCGCTCGAACTGTCGGCCGGTATCGACGTGCGCTACTACATCGGCGAGCACAACAACGAGATCATCGACCTCTACGACGGTAAGTACTACATCGACGACGACAGCCGCAAGAACGTCAAGGCCGAGCAGAACGCCGCCGCAGCCGATCCCAACTGGAAATACCAGAAATTACAGGTCGGCGACAAGGTTTACCGCGACTACGACGGCCACGTACACCAGGAAGGCGTATTCGCCCAGCTGGAGTGGACGAAGAAAAACCTCAACGCCTTCGTATCGGGTTCGGTTTCCAACACCGGCTACTGGCGCTACGACCGCTTCTACTACGACGCCGCACACGCCGAGTCCGAGCACGTGAACTTCATCGGTTACACGGTCAAGGGAGGCGCCAACTACAACATCAACGAGAAACACAACGTGTTCGCCAACCTGGGCTACATCAGCCGCGCCCCGTTCTTCTCGGGCGGCGCATTCCTGCAGAGCACCACGAGCAACGCCAAGAACCCCGACCCGCTGAACGAAAAGGTCTTCTCGGCCGAGGTAGGCTACGGGTTCCGCTCGGGCATCCTTTCGGTCAACCTGAACGGTTACTACACGCTCTGGATGGACAAGTCGGTCGTACGTTCCAGCTCGATGGCCAACGGCGACTACGCCCGCGTGAACCTCTCGGGTGTGGACGCTCGCCACATGGGCCTCGAACTGGACTTCGTCCTGCGCCCCAACCGCTGGCTGGACGTGACCGGTATGCTTTCGCTGGGCGACTGGCAGTGGGACAGCGACTCGAAGGGCTACATCTACGACACGCAGGGGCAGCCCCTGACCAAGGCTTTGGACGGCACGGTCGCCTCGGGCATCATGGCTGAAGACCACGCATGGCTGAACCTGAAGCAGAAAGGCATCAAGGTCGGCGGTTCGGCACAGACCACCGGAGCCCTCGGCGTCACGGTACGCCCGATGAAGGGCCTGCGCGTCAGCGCCGACTGGAACGCCTACGGCAACAACTACGCCGACTTCTACATCGGTTCGCAGACCAGCCTGAGCGGTAACTCGACCGTCGACGTGAAAGACCCGTGGAAAATTCCGTGGGGACACCAGCTCGACCTCTCGGCCAGCTACGCCTTCAAGATCGGCAACGTACGCGCCACGATCTACGGCAACGTGAACAACGTCTACGACTACAACTACATCATGGACGCGCAGTGCGCCGCAGCCGACGAAGGTATCTGGCAGAACGTATATGCCGTAATGTACTCGTTCGGTCGTACCTATACCGTAAGACTGAAAATTAACTTCTAATTACAGCGAACCATATGAACAAGCATATTGTAAAATACCTTCTGGCCCTTGCGACGATAGCATTCGTGGGGGGGGGTTGTAATGTCGACGATTACAACGAGGAGTATCTGGACGGGTTCAACCCCGACAAGGAGATCACCGACGTCCAGGTGCTGAAATACACGATGACCGACGCCGACTACGCCAGCGTCGCGTCGAACGCCGCCAACAAGGCGATCGCCGAAGCCGCAGGGCCCGATGCAGTGGCAGCCCTGGCCGCCGTAGGCACTGCAAAATGTTTCTCCGAAGCCGCTTCCGCCACGACGTACCTGCCCGCATTCCTGGCTGCAGGTTACGACAGCTACCTCTCGAACGGCTCGACTGTCACCGTTACCTATAAGAACCAGCGCGGCGAGATATCCGAGGCCATCACCGGCATCGCTTCCGCCTCGACTTACGAGCTCAAGGCCGCCGACTACGAGGTAGCCTGGGGCGAGGAGATCACGGCCGACTACTTTACACCCGGTAAGCCGGCAGCCAACTACCTGCCGCGCATCCTCAAGGAGGCCGTCAAGAACGCCGAGGCCGGCGACTACGTCATCGCCGAATACGCCTACTCCGAACAGGAGCCTTCGACCGGAGGCGGCGAAATCCCCGAGACCATCAACAAGATCAGCGAAATCATTGCCCCCGGCGACTATACCGTGCAGGGCACCGTTTCGGCTGCCTATGCCCGCGGCTTTATC